>BNJT01002429.1_pt1 | contig 192606 bp, 371 predicted proteins | sample 8540491 | NCBI WGS metagenome assembly BNJT01 (sample SAMD00202455, study PRJDB9452) | human saliva metagenome | host: Homo sapiens | reverse complement strand
TTTAACTATGTAACAAAAATATTAGAGAACATAAAAACAGGCGTGCAATCAGGTGTTTGCTCTTGATTGTACGCCTATATTCGTTTACAGGATTATTTTACTAAATCAATGGCTTTTTGGGTGTTGGCAAAGTGTAATTTGGCAACTTTACTGAGTACTTCCATGCCTTCGTATTCTAAAAATATTACTAGCTAATTCATCTACGGATGCGTTAGCACCAGATAGTAGAGGGGTATCCATATTCTTTAGACAATGTTTTTAAAGCCTTCTAAAAATGCATCTCTAGCAATCATTGATGCTGCAGCTACTGCAATATGATGGCTTTCACCTTTTGTTTTAAAAATATGTAATTGATTTAAGAGGAGACAGATTGATCTCCTAAATAACGATAATAGTTCGATGGAGAACAAAAATTCATCAATTAATACAGCTTGAAGCAAATCAGGATTGATTTGTTGGTATAATCGTTTAATCGCTTGATTATGAAGAAGAGCTTTCATCTCATTTAAATTTTTGGTTTGTTGTACTTCATTATATTTTTCAGGCCATAAAGTAAGTAATTTATAGGGGATTAATGCTTTAATTTTTGGAACAATTTCTTGAATTTGAGCATCGGTTAAATTTTTTGAATCCTTAACACCCAGTTGTTGTAATTCTGTAATAAGATTTTCTGGAACAAATGCACAAGCAACGGTTAATGGACCAAAAATAACTTCCTGTTCCAACCTCGTCACTACCAATGACACCCCAATTTGAAAAAAACCTTCAGGGAGACCATTCGAAGCGTATGTTGTTTTCTTCATACTTGTTGAAGCTGTTAAATCATGTTTCTGGATAAATTCATCTACAGCACTTCCTTGTAAAACAACTTTTCCGGACTTGTAAGCAGTAACGGATAAAGAAGGAAGTTTTAATTGATAATGTGCATGTGGGGGAATTTGATGGATAGCCTCTTGATAGATTTTCCCTAAGTGTTGAATGGTTTGTTCGTCTAATAATAATACTGATGTTGCCATAATAACCTCCGAGTAATAAAAAGAGACTGAAAGGTCAGCCTCTTTTAAACATTAATGTACCATTTTGATGACACAGCATGTTTGATGACGTTGTGTCTTTTTGGACATACTCCAATGTCATGATGTAAGTTTTCGCAGACATGTTCAATAATATCTGCGTTAATATTTTGATGTAAGATGACACCGTATTGTTGATTTAAATTGTCAAAAATAACGAGTGATGGATTCGTTTCGACCATCATTTCTTGAGCAATTTGTTGATCTTTTTCATACTCTTTGATGAACGAGTTTACTCTGCTTTATCTTCGTAAAACATTTTTTCATCAAGTCCAATAATTTGAATAATTTCCTGTAATAATTCAGGGGTATATTCTTTATGAAGAAGATGTAGTTGTGTTTTGCAATTCCATTAAAAAGGCTCTACCTAATCCCTGTAGTAGAGCTGCCTTATAGGATAGCGAAGCGTCATAGATTTTTGTATAGATTTCGTTTCGTAAGTCAATATTTTTAACATTTAATTGATTATTCTTCATATACTGAGTAAACTGATTTGAAATTATGAAAAGGAAGGAAATGGACATGTACTTTATGAGGAGTCCGTTTAATAAATTTCATAACTTCTTGTTCGCATTTATAACATTGTTTCCCAAGTGGATTAATGAAAAGATAACAATCAAAAAAATTCTCTCAGTTGAAGAAGTGGGATGAATACGACTCAGTTCACTATTCTCATTAGTCTTCACCTCGAACTAAATCTCCTTTCTTTATACTGTAATCTTATTGTAACAGAAATTTGATATGAATAAAAAAAGCCTTGAATTTTCTATCGTTTGCACGTAATGCACGTCTAATTTTACTGATGGGTTGAAGGGTTCAATTCCATGACGATTCAAGATTTCTAAAAAGATTTCTTTTCCTTTTTCTAAATCTTCGACTTCCATTTCAAGTTCATAATCTGTCTGACCTGAGTAATGACTTTCATCTAGAACAAGTAAACAGCCTGGGCTTAAGATTCCTTCTAATCGATGAGTTGTTAGAGTGGCTGTAGGTGAGATGTTCGATAAATGAATTCCTTGTTCTTCTAGCGCTAACTTAATACTAGTTGGAAGCAAGAAAATATCTTCTTCAATCCACCATTGTAATTGTTCTGCTGGTAATTCTTCAGTAATTTCAATGACCTCACAGTCTGATTGAGGGATTTTCAATGTGATTTCTCCCGTTTGTTGACCTTCAATAAGGCGAATTCGAAGAGCAGAACGATTGTTTTCCAATTGTTGATGACAATCATAATATTGATTCGTTTGCGTAATCTCTTTTTGTGAAAATAGAGTTAAATTCTTCTTTTTAAAGCGACATATTGTTCCTCTTGTTAGAAGATTTTTATATTCTTTTTCTAAATTGGGCATGATTCAACCTCTTTCTATTTCAAACTTTTTCTACTTTAGCTTAAATTGTTTAGAATTACAAATAAAAACTATTGAGGATTTTTAAGATTACTCAAATTTCTTTTAGACTCAGCAATAAATATGCTATGATAGTAAGGATGAGATTAAAGTAGGTGAGTAAATGGAAGAAAAATATTTTACCAGAAGTTGAAGATTGGGATGCTTTTTTTAGCACCTTATAATCAAGCAATTGAAGAATTAAAAATTAAATTAAAAAGGGATTCGTCTTCAATATCGACAAAAAGGAAAAACATGCTCCAATAGAATTTATTACGGGACGTGTGAAAAACACCTGACAGTATCCGTGAAAAATGCAAGTGAGAAAAATTTTTAACAGAAGATTTTTAGACGGCGTACAAGATATTGCAGGATTACGGATTATGTGCCAATTTGTAGATGATATTTTTGAAGTGGTACGATTACTCCGTCAGCGAAATGATTTTACAATTATTATTGAACGAGATTATATCCATCAAAAAGAAAGCAAGTGGCTATCGTTCTTACCATGTTGTATTAGAATATCCTGTCCAAAGAATTGAAGGGGAAGAGAGAATTTTAGTAGAAATTCAAATTCGTACATTAGTGATGAATTTCTGGGCAACGATTGAACATTCGTTAAATTATAAATATAAAGGAGAATTCCCAGAAATTATTCATGAACGATTAGAAAGAGCGGCAGAAGCAGCCTTCTTATTAGATGAAGAAATGTCGCAAATTCGAGAAGAAATTCAAGAAGCTCAATATATTTTCTCTACTAATAAAGAAAATCAACGAAAAAGAAAAATCCTAATGGATAGTAGGTGAATGAATGAAAGTAGGGTTATTTTTATAATCAATCAGAAAAAGCCAAAAGGTAGCACAAGAATTCATGAATGTTTGTTGCCATAAGGAATTTTGAACGTGATGATGAAAATCCAGATGTCGTTATTACAATTGGGGAGATGGGACTTTACTTGGTGCTGTCCATCATTACAAATCTCAACTAGATCATATTCGTTTTGCAGCGATTCATACAGGTCATTTAGGATTTTATACAGATTGGCGAGACTTTCAAGCAGGAGAATTGATTGAAAAGCTTAAAAGCATGATCAAGGAGAAAGTGTGAGCTATCCTTTATTAGATGTTACGTTAGAAAAAGAAGATGGAACGATTGAAAAATCATATTGCCTTAAATGAAGCAACATTGAGAAAAGTGAACGGTACACTTGTTTGCGAAGTACTGATTAATGGAGAATTATTTGAGAACTTTTAGAGGAGATGGTGTTTGTGTGGCTACTCCAACAGGGTCAACAGGTGTGAATAAGTCATTAGGGGAGCGATTGTTCATCCAAGAGCAGAAGTGATGCAAATGACGGAAATGGCTTCGATTAATAATCGTGTATACCGTACATTAAGTTCACCAATGATTTTTGCTCCAGAAGAAGTGCTAACTTTATTACCACATAGTGAAAATGGAATGGTTCTATCGATGGATCATTTAACCTATGATGCGAATGATATTGTAAAAGTACATTTGACGATTAGTAAAAAGCGTGTTTCTTTTGTTCGCTATCGTCATACTCATTTTTTGGGATAGAGTGGAAAAACTCTTTTTATTGGAGCAAGAGAAATAGATTAGAAGAAAGATAATGAGGGAAATCATTGAATTTAACATGGACTTATCCGTATTCATCACCGATGATGATGCGTAGTTTTTACAAGAAAAAGGAATTACAAAAACATTTTTAGCCCATGTCAAACGCAAATGGGAAATTACTCGTCAATGGTCGAGAAGAAATTGTTTTTAAAGACATTAGTGCCGGGTGATGTACTTACAATGGTGATTCCTCCAGAAGGTGAGCATGAAACGGTTGTTCCTAGTCATATTCCATTGGATATTTTATTTGAAGATGACTATTTACTGATTGTGAATAAGCCACAAGGAACAGCTTGATACCATCTCAATTACATCCGGACCAATCAATGGCGAATCGTGTGAAAGGTTATTTAAAAAACGACGAGAACCCAAGATTGTGTGACACATGTTGTAACGAGATTAGATCGTGATACAACGGGCGTAATGATGTTTGCCAAGCATCGTGTGGTTCATGCGTGGATGGATCAGGCGCTTCGAAATAAAAATGATTCAAAAAAACGTATCATGCAATTGTGTCGAAACAGGATGTTTTGAAAGAGCATGATTTGATTGATGCGCCGATTGGTCGAACGGATGATTCGATTATTAATCGTTGTGTGAGACCGGATGGGAAGCCTTCTTTAACGGAGTATTGGTTAGAGGAGACGTATCAGCATAGTCAATTGGTGAAGATTCGTTTACATACAGGGGCGTACGCATCAGATTCGTGTGCATTTTAGTTGGCTTGGTTGTCCGTTGTTAGGGGACGATTTATATGGTGGCGAGAAGATTGAGCCTCTTGTGAGGCAGGCGCTTCATTGTAGTCAGTTGGATTTTGTTCATCCGATGACGGGTGAGAAGATGTGTGTAAGGCTCCGTTGCCGACGGACATGGCGGAGTGGATAGAGAAAGATAGATAAAGATTGAATGATATAAATAGGAACTTTCCTATAGTACTAGGACGCTAGTAGCTCCCTGCGGCATCTCTATAGTACTATGGGAAAGTTTTCTAACAACAATAAAACCCGAGAAAGCAATCTAACTTTCTCGGGTGTTTCTTTTAGTTATTATAATATTGTTGGATTCCTTGAACGATTCCGTCTACTAATTTTTGTTGGTATTCTTTTTGTACGAATTTTTGTGATTCTTTTGAATCGTCCATATAGCCTAATTCTAATAAAACAGCTGGTTTGTTTGTTTCACGTAATACGGCAAAACTCTTCGCTAATAATCCAGCATCTTTTGCTTGAGTCGTTGCTAAAACTGATTGATGAATATATGAACCTAGTTTATAACTATATTTCAATCGAGTAGGATTATCATGCCATTTTTTTATTAATGACAGAAGGAATATTTCCAGTTGGTAAGTACGTATATGTTTGAATCCCATCTTCACCACTATCTAGTCCATGACCTGTTGCATTAAAATGAATACTAATAAACATATCTGCATTTGTTTCATTCTGACATTTTAGAACGTTCAGTCACGAAATCAACAAAAACATCTGTTGAACGGCTCATAATAACTGTATAACCTAGTGATTCAAGTTTAGTTTTTAATTGCTGAGAAACTTGAAGGGTTAAGTCTTTCTCTTTTAATCCCTAAATATTGTGCGCCAGGATCTTTACCACCATGACCAGGGTCTAGGAAAATCACTTTTTGATAGTTACTTGTGGCAAATGGTAATTCATTTGAAACGGTGTTCTCTTTAATTTCTCGAATCCATTCACCATTTTCTTTTAAAGCTATGAAGAGCGCCATTAATGATATGAGAACCTGTTACATATAGCCCATTTCTATCTAGATAGAACCATGCTTGATAAGAAGAATCATAAACCCACTCATTTTTGCCATGTATCCACCTGATTTTAAGTAATAATCATCTTTCCAAGTGTTTTTGAGCAAAACGTCCATTAGATGTAAGGTAGAACCATGATTGATAGGTAGCATCGAAAAAATCCATTCGTTTTCCGCCATTGCACCAGAAGGTTTTTAAATAGTACGCATCTTTCCATTGATTCGTTAATAGAATTCCTTGTGCATTAAAAAATATACCAATGTTGGTTAATCGTCATCCATTCATTTTGAGCTAAAGTTCCAGAAGACTTTTGCATAATACCAATGATTATTTTCAAAAATCCATTCGCTACTTGCCATTTTTTTCCGTCTTTATGGAAGTAGTAGGAATTCCAGAATGTTTGTTTTAAGCTCTCGCCTTGTTCATTGTAGTAGTACCAAGCACCATCTACTTGTTTCCATTGATTTTTAATAGTTGAAGTAGAAACTGCTATCTTACTCGTTAACTCTTGTTTAGCATCAGTTGTTTCTTGAGCAAAAATTGAGCAGAAGTACAAATAGGCAAGCACCTACGAGTAAAGTTGATAAGAAAAAGTCTTTTTTTCATAACGCATCTCCTAATCATTTATTTGTTATTAGTGTAGCAAAAATCAATGAATAAAAATCTATAAAAAAATAAAGGTATTCATATTGTCAATTTTGTAGGATAAAAAGGTATAATCATTTTATGTAAAAATAATAATTTAATAGAGGTGATCTCGATGTCTGAAATGGCTTATGAATTTGATGAAATTTTAGAACAAATTCATCATACGTTAAAAACAGATGATAAGCAGCAATTTAAGGAAATATTTTTAGAAAAACCATACTTATGACCAAGCACAAATTTACTTTGTCGTTAAGTGAGGAACAACGTCAATTGGTGTATCAGTATCTGTCGCCTGAAGATATGGCACCGGTATTTGAAAATTATTGAAGAAGATGTGGAAGATGTGGAAGAATATCTTCGTGAAATGGATGAGCGTTATGCTGCAAGAATGTTGGCAGAAATGTATGCTGATAATGCGGTAGATATTTTTGCAACAAGTACAAGAAGATGAAGTTAGAAAAATATTTACGCATGATGCCTCATAAAACTTCCAATGAAATCCGTGTATTATTAAATTATGAAGATGATACAGCAGGAGCGATGATGACTACAGAAATTAGTGCCATTCATGAAAGTCAAACAGTAGGTAGTGCTATGACGACTGTTAAAAAGATGGCAGAAGAAGCAGAAACGATTTATTACGTCTATGTAGTAGATGAAGAGAATCGATTAAAAGGTGTCTTAACACTGAAAGACTTAATTGTTCATAAAGAAGATGTGAAAATTAGTGAAATTATGGTAGATCGTGTTGTTTCGGTAGAAGTACAGGCAGCACAAGATGCCGTAGCAAAAATGATTCGAGATTATGATTTCTTAGCCATTCCAGTTATTGATGAAGAAGAAAAATTAATTGGGATTATTACAGTCGATGATGCCATTGACGTTATTGATGAAGAAGCAATAAGTGACTACTCTGGTTTAGCAGGGGTAGACGTAGATGAACAATCAGTGAATCCATTTATTGCAGCATCTAAAACGTTTTGCCATGGTTAATTAGTTTATTATTCTTAGGATTAACTACGGCAGCCTTGTTAAGTCGTTATGAAGGCATTATTGGACAAGTAAGTGTATTATCTATCTTTATTACATTAATTACAGGTACAGCAGGGAATGCAGGTACACAATCATTAGCCGTTGCTGTTCGTAAAATTGGGTTAACAGAAGATGAACCTTTGTTTATGAAGACAATTTTATCAGAAGTTGCAACAGGGATTATTAGTGGGATTGCGACAGGCTTAATTATTTTTATTGTAGTAGGTTTATGGCAAGCAAACTGGATTTTAGGTGGCATTATTGGAGTGTCAATGTTCTTTGCAATTACAGTAGCAACGATTGCGGGAAGTTTAATTCCATTATTAATTGACTCTATGGGATTTGATCCTTCATTTGCGAGTGGTTTATTTATTACGACCGTCAGTGACTTAACGAGTGTGTTTGTTTATTTCACCATCGCAAGTATGTTTCTTGAGAAAATTTTAGGAAATTAAATAGATAAAATGGCTCCACCTCAAAAAAAGGAAGAGCCATTTTTTATTATTCTGAAACTTTGTAATACATTGCTTTTTCAGTGCGTCTGAAGATAGGGCAGATTGAGTACCAAATAAACGATCCTTTGTTGAATCAGAAGTATCCTTATGTCCTTCAATGAGACCATAAGTAACGACTTGATTTTTAGGAACAAAAAGTCATAATCGCACTTCCTACAGCAGGTTGATTATCTAATGGAGTGAAAAATCCAGTTTAACAACCCTTCTTGATACTGAGTTTGTGTTGGTTGAACTTTAAAAAGCAGAGTCTTTAACAGAAACTGTTCCATTTTCGTGGAACGTTAATTCTTTGATCCATAGTCATTTCTCCATATTCCTTTAATACTTGCTAAATTTTCCTGTTTTAATTTCTTCAAGATTCATGGAAGTAGAAGCAGTAGGATTCTTTTTGCTGAACAGTCACTTTTCTTAGGTTCTTGAGTGGTTGGTTCATTTTTAGTTTCTGGTGCAGGTTTTAGCGGAAGTAGTTTGTGCTTTTACTAGTTGTTGTAGCATGTTCCGTTGTTGTTGAACTGCTAGTAGTCGCCACAGAAGTAGTCGTAACTTGTTTCGATTCTGTAGAAATGACTTTTACAAGCTGTTAAAAATGAATAGACTAGTAAGTAATAGTAAATAATTTTTTCATAAAAGTTACCTCCTATATGGTATTATAATAGTACAAATGAACAGAGAAATCGATGGTTTTGACAAAAATTAAAAATTAAGATAAAAATTTTTGTAGAAAAGCTGTTGACAGGAATAGTGAATTACTGTAGACTATAGGAGTTGAGAAAACAAGCAGAAGCATCCCGCTTCTCGCCTAAGTTGACAAAAGTCCTTGGGCCGATAGTAATGTTTAATTTAATGAAGACATTGGCAGCAGGGGATAGTTTGTTCTCGTTGCTTTTTGCTTTTTCTCTCAAAAAATTTTTGGAGGTGAAACAATCATAGCAAAAGATATGATGGTCAATGATGGAATTCGAGCTCGTGAATTACGTGTAATTGACAATAACGGTGAACAAATTGGTGTTCAAACAAAAACGATGCATTGCGTTTAGCAGAACAAGCTGGACTAGATTTAGTTTTAGTTTCGCCAAATGCAAAAACCACCAGTTGCTCGAATTATGGATTATGGTAAGTATCGCTTTGAGCAACAAAAAGAAAGAACGTAGCTCGTAAAAATCAAAAAGTCATCAATATCAAAGAAGTGCGTCTAAGCCCTACAATCGATGAAAACGACTTTAATACGAAATTGAAAGCAGCACAAGTTTCTTGAAAAAGGCGACAAAGTGAAAGCTACAATCCGCTTTTAAAAGGCCGTGCCATTACTCATAAAGAGATTGGACAAAAGGTTTTTAGAACGTTTGGCAGAACAAGTTAGTGAACTTGCAACTGTCGAACAAAAGGCAAAAATGGACGGACGAAGCATGTTCTTGATGTTAGCGCCCAAAAATGACAAGTAAAAAGTAACAGGAGGAAAGTCTCATGCCAAAACAAAAACACACCGTGGTTCAGCTAAACGTTTCAAACGTACAGGTGGTGGAGGATTAAAAACGTTCACAAGCCTTCACAAGCCACCGTTTCCATGGTAAAACTAAGAAACAACGTCGTCACTTGCGTAAACAAACAATGGTTCACGCTACTGACATCAAACGTATTAAACAACAATTAAGTCAAATGCGTTAATTCAGCACGCAAAACTATTACATTTTTCTAGACAGTCGCAAGAGACTGAAAGACCAAGGAGGAATTAATTATGCCACGTGTTAAAAGGTGGAACAGTTACTCGTCGTCGTCGTAACCGTGTTTTTAAAAATTAGCTAAAAGGTTACTACGGAGCGAAATCAAAAATTATTTAAAAACAGCTAAACAAGCAGTCATGAAATCATACATGTATGCTTACCGTGACCGTCGTCAAAAGAAACGTGACTTCCGTAAATTATGGATTGCACGTATCAATGCGGCAGCTCGCTTAAACGGATTAAGCTACAGCAAATTAATGCACGGCTTAAAAATTAGCTGGTATCGAAATGAACCGCAAAATGTTAGCTGACTTAGCAGTTAACGATGCAGCAGCATTCACTGTTTTAGCTGAACAAGCTAAAGCAGCATTAGCTAAATAATTATCTGAGAGATTATTTACACTTTGTAAAGGAATCACTCGATATTCCAATTAGATAAACCACCATTGAGCCCCGTTAAACTCAATGTGAAGAAATACCAAGAAGAATTTGGAGGAAAATAATCGTGCGTACAACATTTATGGCAAAAGCTAGCACTACTGAACGTAACTGGGTTTGTAATCGACGCTACTGATGTACCATTAGGACGTCTTTCAGCTGTTGCTGCAAGCATTTTACGTGGATAAACCAACATTTACACCTAACGTTGATACTGGTGATTTCGTAATCATCATCAACGCTGATAAAGTTGCCTTTAACAGGTAAAAAGTAACTGATAAAGTTTACTATCACCACTCAAACCACCCAGGTGGATTGACTGCTCGTACAGCTGGTGAATTACGTGCAAACAACTCTCGTAAATTAGTTGAATTATCAATCAAAGGCATGTTACCTAAGAGCTCTTTAGGACGTCGTCAATTTACTAAATTACATGTTTACGGTGGAGCTGAACATCCACATGCTGCACAACAACCAGTAGCAGTAGACATCCAATCACTAATTTAAGGAGGAAAAAGCATTGGCTCAAGCACAATACCGCGGCACTGGACGCCGTAAAAAAACTCAACTGCCCGTGTTATCTTAGTACCAGGGACAGGTAAAATTACTATTAACAAAAATCAATCGAAGAATACATTCCATTTGCTTACTTTACAGAAGTAATCAAACAACCTTTAAACATTACTGAAACAATCGGAACTTACGATGTATTAGTAAAACGTTAATGGTGGTGGATTCACTGGTCAATCAGGAGCTATCCGTCATGGTATCGCTCGTGCATTATTAACAGTTGATCCTGATTTCCGTGGCGCTTTAAAAAGCTGCTGGTTTATTAACTCGTGATCCTCGTATGAAAGAACGTAAAAAACCAGGTCTTAAAAAAGCTCGTAAAAGCAAGCCAATTCTCAAAAACGTTAATCGATTCGATTATATCAACGTTTACAGACATTCAAGAATTTTCTCTTGGATGTCTGTCTAAAAAAATCAAGAGTTTCCACCAAAATTTCTACCATCATGAGACTACGAAATGCAATATCTCCAACAGTCAGATTTACAGTATCTTTTGTGTTTACATAAGTCTTAGTTATTTCTTTATCACTGTGAGTTAAAGCTTCTGAAATAGAGTTTAATGATGTTTCAGTCTGTCTTGCCAAAGTTGCTCGGTGTGTCTTAATTTGTGAGGTATGGTGTGAGTAAGTTCCTAATGACAGCGTTTGACTGATTTCATCTTATTACTAAGTCAGTTTGTTAAAAGTAGGAATAACACAAAAATAATTAGGAAAAATTCTAGGTGTAACTAAACAAACAATTATTAACAATGAAAGGCACTACCGAACTCAGTTGGAAACGCCTAGAAGATATTGCAGCTATAAAAATAGATGTGGATGAACTCTTTCCTTATAGTGAGTTTTGGAGAAAAGAAAGGGGATTTAAAGTAGGGAAGAGCATTTGGAACGTTTGGCAAATGATTTTCAGTATGCTCGTATGGTAGAAGAAGAAATTGCTGTTACAGAGTCTTTTTGATTACTCAAAAATTCCAGCAAGAAGTAGAATAAAAACTTATATGAAAGAGAAACTCAATCAAACATTGAAATTAGGAAGCAACAATACTATGTCTGACGAGGAGAAGATAGAGCTTATTAACCTTAAATATGAAAAAGATATTCAGAAGAAAATTGACAATCTGATTGTGTTATATAAAGACCAATCAGACAAAGAACTTGATGTTATTCGATTTGAAAAGATAAATTTATAAAGAAATTACCTTGAAGATATCTTTTTGAGTTATTTATCAAACAAATTATGATGATTGGAGTAATTGGGCTGAGAAATAATATAAAACGCAATCAACTTTTAAATTGATTGCGTTCTGTTTAGTTTTATTCTTTTCCATAAAGGTAACGACTAGCAATTAACCAAGTAGCAATATACATTATCACGTTAACCAAAAATGCGATAACGATGACTATATTCCAATCATGGGATAAATTAGTAGTTACAATCCCCATAATTGTTGTACCAAAAAGTCCACCAATCTGTTTGTTAGCGTTTAGAGTTGCACCAGCAATTCCAGATAATTCTTGACCAGCAGCTTCCATAAGAATGGTTGTAGTTGCTGGAGTTAACACTCCGATACCTAGACTCATTAAAGAAAATAAAGGAATTAGGGATGTATAGTTGAATTTCATGAAAAAGAACTCCAATTCCAAAAAAATTCCTGCTGCTCCTACAATGGCAAAAAAATAATTGAGACAGTAGCGAGGCTTCCCACGGAAAATCGTTTTACAGCACGTGCGTAAAATAAATTACCAATAATTAAGACAATCATTCCTGGTAGAATGAGGAGTCCAGAAACCATTGAGGAAAGGTTTAAATAAGTTTGAAAATAGAGTCCTAGCACCAAAACAATGCCATATAGTGAAATGTTAACTACTAAACCTAATAGATTAGAGACAATAAACTTAGCATTTTTTAATAGTTGGTGGGGAACAATAGGTGCTTTACTTTTTTTATCGTGGACTACTAAACCAATAGCAAATAATATAAATAGGAGAAGAAACAATAAAAGATTTGAGTTACTATAACCATATTGATTCCCTTCAACAAGGTAAATAACTAGACTTCCGATAGTTGTAACCAGAAATATATTACTAAAGATGTCAATTCTGGTCTTTAGATTGGCAATATTATTTTTCACGAGAAGTAATATTGAAATTACTGTCAAAATTCCAAATGGAATATTGACCAAGAAAATACCCCTCCATCCGAAGTAGTTAATTATTAGTCCACCAATAAAAGAACCAGTACCGGTTGCAACAGAAATAATTGCTGTCCAGATTCCTAACATACGTGCTCTTTTAGTAGAATCGGGGTATGAAATGAATAAAAGTGCTAATGAACTTGGCATAAACAAAGAAGCACCGAAACCTTGAATGAATCTAAGTATAATTAATGTTTCAATATTTGGTGAAAAAGAGCACCCAAACGAGGATAGTGTAAAAATTGTCATTCCAATTAATAAAATTCGTTTAGCACCATATTTTGTTGTTAGATTTCCTGAAAGTAGGAGTAAAGACCCTAAAGCTAGTGTATAGGCGTTAATAATCCAAATGGATTGCTCTAATGAGACTCTCATAGCTGTTTCAATATGGGGAACAGCAAGAACCACTCCGGTTGTATCTAGGACCGCCATAATGTATCCTAGTGAAAAGAATAAAAAGTAGATAAGCTGGCGCTTTTGTATTTGTCATCAATCTTCCTCCGTTATTTCATCAAACCAATTTTCATTTATCAATCAAAAAGCAATATATTTAACTTTCTGAAAATATTTTTACTTGAGTATATCCAGTATCAAAGTATCATCCATCAGCGCAACCGAGAATATCGTCAATACGGTCAAACTTAGTTATAATATCCATAGTAATTTCCCCTTTCAAGTAATATAATTAACTTATCATGTAATTATTTCTGAAACAAGAAGGAAAAAGTATAGTAACTATCAAAAAGGAGGAAATGAATGGAGACTTGCAAGATGCAACCTTTGAAAAACAATTTGTCCAGCAAGAAGGGTCTTGAATTTACTAAAAAGGTAAATTTACTCTTGAGATTTTATCTGAAATTATTGATGGTAATCACATTATGGTAGTCTTTTTGCGTAGTGTAGAAGGTATTAATCCGAGAATATTAGCTCAACGGTTACATGATTTCGAGAAGAAGGTATTTTATCAAGAAAAGTTTTACCGACATCGCCTCCACAGGTTGAATATAAAATGACAAAAAAAGGTATTGCTCTAAAGTATCGTTGAAGAAATGAAAATGGGAGCAAACTTACTGGTGATTAAATCAAATTAACATAATTTATTATTAATATTTTCTATAAATAGAAAATGTAATTCTGAAAAGATTTGCTAACCTTGTTAATTAAAGTAACGTAAAAACCTAGTTTAAATGTGTGACTAGTTTTTGGCTCTATAACTTTTGTCGTGGGTAAGACCATGAGGTAAAACAGGCAAAAATAAAAATCATCTAAATAGTGGTGTGAATTTTTGGTAAAATCTAGCTCAATTCGTGTATTTTTTTAGGTAAAAATTCACACCACTCAATTGAAAAGTTACTCAAATTAGATGAAATATTTCTTTCTGAAAACGTGAAACATTGATATTAAGCATATATTGAAATTCATTTAAATACGAGATGTTCAAACCAGGTCTTAAAAAGCTCGTAAAGCTAGCCAGTTCTCAAAACGTTAATATTATATATATTACAAATTCAATACTCTGTGGATTACCACAGGTATTTTTCATTTAGGGCATAGAAATGTGACTTTTCTGAATGTAGTAGTAGACGCCAGTAGCCCTATCGGTCTCTAGTACTAAAGAGCATGGGAAAAGTCATTTCTATTTTTACGGATTCTATGAAGGGACGTTTGAGATTGACTTAAAAATATTTGACTTTTTCATTATAAAGTACAAAGACAAATAAACCACCCGGAAATGACAGGTGGTTATGATATATGCTTCTTTATTTTTCGGTTATTCGACAAATCTTAAAAATTTAGATATTATAGACAAAATAAAATATTTAAAAGCGATAGAGAAACATGGTATAATGTAACTAAAGGAGGTAGTATATGTCTTTAGAGATAGATAAAGAAAAAGATGACAATCATGGGAGTAGCTTTTTGAAAATCGCTCCGTTTTTAAGAGTGTTTGGTATGCTCTAAGTACAAATATAGATTGAAGGATGGCGACCTACGGTTAGTGGATGTTGAAAAATTACGAGATGAAGCTATTGCTCTGGGGGATGGCTTAATGAAGCGTAAATGTTATGAGTCTTATAAGTATATTGATTCGGATAACTTATATACTTATCCAGCTTCTTCAGTTCTAAGAAATAAGCAGGAAGAACAGAGATGAGCGAAAAACGCGAGCTTGAATATCGTATGGTAGCAAGTAAGAGTTTGAAATTATTTATCAATCCTATCCAAGTTTATAATGTAGAAGATATATTGAAAATTCATCAATTTTTGTTTGAAGATATGTATCACTGGGCAGGTGAATTTAGAAAAGTAAATATTTCAAAGAGTGGTGATGCTTTTATGCCGATTCAGTCTTTTTGACACAGCGCGGACTTACCTTAATCATTTGATAGATACATTTCATGACAATGCCAATAGTAGAAAAGAAGTTATTAACTTATTGGTCGAAATTTTTAGATAATCTCAATTATTTTCATCCATTCCGTGAGGGAAATGGTAGAACGCAGAGGGAGGTTATTCGTTCTTTGGCTTTGATGAAAGGTTATGAATGTGAGATATCAATTGGTGATGATGACGATTTATCACCTATATATGGATGGTACAGTTTATGGAGACAAAACTAAATTAACGAAGTTATTTGAAAAATTATTATCAAATTTTTGAATTGTTAAAATCAAGTGCAACAAATATTAACTATTATATACACCTAATTTAACTTTTATACTTACAATGTATTTTTGGTTCAAAACAAACAAATATACTAATAACACCCTAGGGTTCGCGCAAATTTTTGAGCGCGTTTTTCTTTCCGGTAAATCCATTATCCAACTAGCAATTGTTCCAATATCTCACTCGCACTAAGAACCCCAATAACTTCTGGGTCACTTCAGTGTTACGGATGGTTCTGAAGTATATTTATTTTTCTAGTAACCAATCTATGATATTTTTCTTCTCAATTCCATTGTAATTTGCTGTTGGCTGAATCGTATCCATTGTTAATAGATATTTGGGGAATTGATCTTTAATGGCTTCTAGTGGTCTAAGTTCTCTTTCCAATGTTTCTGGAGCAAGTGTTGTTTCACTGACCTGATAATAAGCGTAGTGACCAACATCAGTTACAACAACAAAATCAACTTCATATTTATCTAAATTACCAACATATACTTGTGAATATCTGCGTCTTAATTCCAAATAGACAATATTTTCCAAAATGTGACCGATGTCTTCTTTATGGTCTGGAATTAGAGAGATGTCGTAAACCTAAATCTACGGGATAATATTTTTCTAAGCGTTGTAATAATGCTCTACCTTTTACATCAAAGCGTGGAACAGAATAAAAAAGTAAACTATCTGTCAAAGTTGTCAAATAATCTTCCAAATGTATTATGGGAAATTGAAACGTTTTGGCTGACTAGGGTATTGCGAATTTTATTTTGTTGATATTAAACTTCCTGTGCTACTGGTAGCGTTACATGTACAATACGCTCAATAATTGTAGGATTTGGTTCCTAATCTAGTTACTATATCATTTAAAGAATTGAATGATAGATTCCCTCTTAAATAGTCAATTTTTCAGGTATGATGATGTTTGTAATAAGTAAGGAAACGCACTGAAGAGATAATTATTAAAAATTGCTGCTGTATTCGTGTCTTCAGAAAGAGGTTGAGCTGATAAATACTCTTCAAATGACAAAGGAAGTACTTTCTATTTCAACATAACGACCAGTCAAATTTGTTGCTAATTCGCTACTCATAAAAGTAGGCATTTGATCCAGTTAAATAAAGGCCAACATTTGGCAAGATGAATAGGCTATCTGCTATTAGTTCAAATTTTTCAACATGTTGAATTTCATCTAAAAAGATATAGTATCTCTTCAGCTAACTTTTCTTTTGATATAAGCGAATAATGTTTGAAAATGTCGTAGGTCATAATAACTTAGATCTTCAAAATTGATGGAAATAATTTGATCTTCAGCTACTCCATCTGCTAGTAATTCCTCTTTATAGAGTTGAAAGAGAACAGATTTGCCAGCTCGTCTTACCTCCACTAACCACTTTAATGATTTGACGGTCACGATGTCTTCTTAAAAATTTAAAATAATGTTGTCTTTTTATATAGTTCATAATTAACACCTCAAATACAGTATAATACAAATGGTTGTTATTTTCATATAAATAAGTACCGTTTTACAATTATTTTTCAAAATTTTAGAAATAATCTTTAGTTTTTAAAGTTATTTTCAAATTTTTAAGAAATAATATATTGGATAGTCTAAAAATTTGGAGACAAAATAGTAATTTATGGGATTTATGAAGTAGAGGTTAAGCTTATTGACTTTTATGATAATGAAATACTAAAATTACAGGTGTACAATAAGAGAGCGAAGAAAGGGGAAAACTAGATACTGAAGAGGAATTATACGATGAAATAACAATAGAAACAGACAAATATCTCTATGTTGGATTTGATGGAGTAGAATAAAATATATTAAAGTGATTTAGAGTAGAGAAGAAAGATTGACTATTGACACGAATCATTTAATAAGATATTAATTTTTCACCTAAATAAGCATATTTTCTATAAAGATAGGAGAAAGTATTATGAGTTTTAATGATTATGTTTGGGATCAAGATTTTTGAGTTAAAAGGATATTTTTCAGATTCTCCTGGTAATATTGCTTCTAATGATTCATTAGTGGTATCTTACATTATACACCACAAGAAATTACATTAGAAATATATGGTGAATTTCCGGACGAAACGGGTAATTCATTTGGTTTCAGTAAGGATTTAGAAAAAGATATATGGTTTTACTAGTGATGGAAATGTATTGATTTTTAAATACATATGGTAAAACTATGGAACATATTTCAACTCCGGGATTCTCCATTATAAAATATGGAATAGAAAAATTTAAATTATACGATATATATAGTAGCTTGAAAAATTTTAATTCGAAAACCAGACGATTGGATAGCATTATTTGAAAAATTAAAAAGGGAGGAGGTAATGGAATTTAGATTTAGTTTTTGACCATATTGAAGAATGGATTGAAAAATCTTTAGTAACTATTAAACGTAAGGAAAATAAAAGATATTTTTGAGAGTTCTATAAATGATTATAAGACAACTATTGCGTTAATTAAATCTCTAAATATAAAGTTTGAGGATAGTCCTATTCTATATTTATCATATACATCAACTTCTTTTAGAAGTAATTATTATATTAAATTTACTCCGTTTAATTCTGACACATTTAATGATTTTTATGGTGCTGCACGTAAATTTAATGAATTTATTGAGATTCTTTCTAATGTACCTATTTCATTTACTAATATAGAATTTTTAGTTCAAGATGTATCAATTGATGAAAACCGTATACTACCTCTTATAAAGGGAAAGTTTCTTTTGTACAGCATGCTAGAAAGTATAAAAATGGAACAAAAGTTCTCATATTTCTTTAAGTAAATTAGATACTAATTTTTAATCAAATACTAAATCATTGGTTTGATAAAACAGAAGAACTTGAATTTATAGTGAAACAATTTTCTAAAAATCTCCATGCTGATTTATATTTAGAAGATCAACTAGTTGATGCTATTCGTAATTTAGAAGTGTATTCAAGAAATTTTCTAAATTGAGCAAAAATGGTAGAGAACTGACTTTATCTGAACGATTAAAAGAATTATTTAATTCTATTGATAAAGTTAATCAGGACAAAATTTTGCCAATAGAATTAGATAAGGAGTTCTTTTTATAACAAAATTAGTTCAAACTCGTAATTATTATACTCATGGAGATAAAAAGCAAAAGATATCCCGAAATGATTACCAATTTTTAATGAAATGTATGATACTAAAGTACTTCTTCAAAGAAGTTTTGAGATATTATATTTATAAAGAATTAGGCATGAAATATGATTTTTGAATTTTATAGAAATGGCATATTTTTAATGAATTTTAGTTATAAACGTTAATCTAAAAATGTGCAAAAGTGGGGATTAATATATTTGCATATATATAGTGAAAAATATAAGTATTTGATACACAAAAAGTTGTTTATAAGTTGCAGTAGGTTTAAAGTTTTGATTTTAATAATTAACTTTATTTAGTGTATTTTAAAATATCAATTTTTCAAATTATTTATAGGTGAAGTGAGAAGATAATTCTATTTTTAACTAGTTATGATAGGTTATATATAAATGCTACTATAATAATGTACACATTCGGGAATTTAAAAATTTCAAGTCTGATAAGAACAATATTACATTTCATACAATTGAATGTATATATTTTATAAGAGTGAGGGATGTCTTAGTTGGGAAAAATCATTAAAAATACAGTTAAAAAGGTTTTTAATAAGAATGAAAATGTGATATTTTTTCAATAATCTTTTAAATGTATTAAAATCAAGCTTTCCACTTATGTATTCTGTTAATAAACTTCAATACATTTCAATAGATTTTCAAAATTTATAAAGTGATCTCAAAAAGTTAGACTTTTTGGGTCACTTCCAAGATATTTACTCAAGGGATATCTACTTTTTCATACTCAAACAATCAGTCTATCTGTTTGATTTTCTTTTGTGACTAACTCCTAAAAATAGTAGAATTAGCTACTTTACTGGTTTTACAAGATAATAACAAGACTTAAACGTATAATTTATTTAGGTTTACCAATCATGACTTTAATATTTTCCAATAAGGTCTAACTCAACCGCGTACCCAAAGTTAAATCCTTTACTTTATTTAGCACTCATTAACCCAAAAAGCCATTTTTCAAGTCCAGTTTTTCTCTGATAATGCAAATACTTTTAAAGTATAGTTATGGTCTCTCATCAGGTGGAGTCGGTCCAACAAACATTGTATCAATTTTCAGAAAAATCACCATCTAAAAATTGACTAGAAAAACTATTTTTACCTTGGAATTAATTGACCAATTCGGCTCATATTTTCTTCAATCTGAATACTATCTCCATTAACTTTTAAATCAGCAACGCTCCAATGAATCCAAGGAAAAGAGCAAACAGCAATGGCATCATAATCAATAAGAGTAAAAGGATATATTCAGTACCTTTTGGGTAAATTATCAACTCAAACGCAAAAGAACGAACCGGATTTCTTGTATTATATCTTCCTTTTGCTTCCTTTCAAACTCTTTTGGTAAAATATTATTAAATTTTTCGTTTTAATTTTCATCCTTTAAGAATTATAAATAGCTACAGGGATTAGCGACATATATTACTCCTTCAAAAAATAAAATTTAAATATAAGAAACCTCCTAACATATGTATCTTATAATTTAATAACCGTATTAGGAAACATACTATACAGTTGAATGCTAAGTCAATACTATTCCAGATTGCTCTTTTCTTAATATATGCATATAGCATTTTAAAAATATTCAAATCTTGAATAGTATCACATACCAATCTCAACTGAATGAATTTTGGATTTACTAATTTCAGTAATAACCTTTTTCTTAGTTGCAACATCTTTCTTAATCGACGTTTGCTGCATACCATCTCTAATTGTATTATCTTGAATGTACATCATACTCTTACCTATTATTTTTATTAGATAAGAGCTCCCTATTCATAGTAATATGGTATACTATAGATAGGTATTTTAAAATTTGAAAAAGTTTAGAAATCATTAAGAAAAATTTATAAATAGGAGTAACTATGAACTTAGATTGGTATTACATCTTTTTAGTATTATCAAAACATCTCAATTATCGTAAAGCAGCGAAGAGCTATTTTCACCGAACCAACGCTACATCAACAAATTAAGAAAATTAGAAAAGCACTTCCAAGTACAACTTTTGAAACAGTGGGAAGAAACTGACACTAACTGCTGTTGGAAGAGAATTTATAGAGATTGCTGGAAAATCTTATACAAACCTATGAGCAAAGTATTCAAAAGATTAGGTTACAAAATAAAAACACAATAATCTCATATAAAAATTGTTGTATCTCCTTACATTGCCACATACCTTTTACCATAATTTTACAGGAATTTTTCAGGATATCCAGATATTGATATCTCTGTATCCGAAAGTAAATAGCCATATTGAACAAGCTATTGAAATGAATACATCTGATATTGGTATTGATAGAGAAGTTCCATATAGTATCATATCCGAAAAATTTGCGAAGGAAAGATTGCCCTTTTAATCCTAAAACAACGGTTAAAATGCGACGAATTACAATTATTTAAAAACTATAAAATATTATCTGATAACCACCCTGTCTATTGGGAAAATCTAGAAATCATTGAGCTTGTTCCAGAAGCCGATTTCACTGCTATTAATGATATTACAGTAACTGCCAAACTAATAGAAATGAATCAAGGCACTTTCTTTCTGCCTCTTTACTTAAAAAGACTTTTACAGATAAGATTGCTCATCTTGAAACCACTACAGTAACAACCCCTGTTTCTTTTACTTACTTAATGAGCAGAAAAGCTTCTAAAGCTATCACTATTTTCAATAATGCGTTTAAAAGACTTTATTTTAAAGGAGCAAAATTCAATTTAAGAATCAAAGGTCACTGATACTATTAGTAATTTTTGATTTACATCTTAATCAATGGATTAATGAATGAAAATGGAAAATATTTAATGAGAATAGTTTTTAATGGTATGGTATAATCAAGAATGATAGAAATCAATATTATCAGATTATTGAAAAGTAAATCATGACATTATATTTTTCTTGGAGAAATAGAGTGCAGAGTGTAGTAGAGTGCAATAGCAGAACTATATAAACTCATTTATCAATTATCCCAAGTTCTCCTGCATATATATTTTATTGAATTTAGGTATTTTCATACAAGAATTTGGCTTAGGTTCTAGATATAATTGAGTGCCTTTAATTTAGTAAGTTTTCTAAATCAATTTTCTATTTATCATATTCATAATCTACCACTTCTTTTGTAAAATACCTACAAAGAAAAGTAAAATGTTATAATAAATGCATAGGCAGTGCAAACGTTTGCCTCAGAATTAAAATAAAGGAGATTTGAATGATGAAAGATACATTCAAAAATATCTTGTCTTCGAGTTTTGGCAAAATTCGGTAAGGCTTCTGATGGTGGTTATCGCTGTTATGCCGGCTGCTGGTTTGATGATTTCAATCGGTAAGTCACTTTGTTATGATTAATCCAACATTTGCACCACTTGTAATCACTGGTGGAATTCTTGAGCAAATTGGTTGGGGGTTATCGGTAACCTTCATATTTTATTTGCCTCTAGTGATTGGAGTGAAGCTGCCAAAGAACGTGCTGGTGGTGCTTTGCTGGACTTGCCTTCATCTTAATTAATCGTATTACTGGTACAATTTTGCATCAGAGATATGTTATCCATGCAATGGTATCAACTCTCTTTGGAGGTTCAATTAAAGCTGCTGATTACTTCATCAGTGTTATGAAGCTCCAGCGTTGAACATGGGGTATTCGTAGAATTATTGCTGGTTTTGTAGGAGCTACAGCTACAACAAATACTACAACTTCCGTAAACCTACCTGATGCACTTTCATTCTTCAACGGAAAACGTTTTGTACCATTTGTAGTGATTCTTCGTTCAGCAATTAGCTGTAATCGTACTTTCAATTTTATGGCCACTGTGCAAACCGGTATCAATAATTTTGTATTTGATTGGCTAACTCACAAGAAAAATGCTCCAATCCTTGCACCATTCTTATATGGTACTTTTGAACGTTTACTATTGCCATTTGGTCTTCACCACATGTTGACTATCCTGATGAACTATACGGCTCTTGTGGAACTTATGAAATTTTAACAGGTGCAGCTAAAGGTACTAAGCTATTTGGACAAGATCCACTATGGCTTGCATGGATTACAGACCTTGTAAACCTTAAAGGGTACAGATGCAACTCACTACCAACAATTATTAAATACTGTTCACCCAGCCTGTTTTAAAGTTGGACAAATGATTGGTTCATCTGGTATCTTAATGGGTGTAATTGTTGTTCATCGTAATGTTGAAAGTGACAAGATACATAACATAAAGGTATGACGCTTGCAACAGCTCGCAACATTCAACAGATCGAATACATGTTTATGTTTATCGCAACACCTTTATATCTTGTTTATTCACCAGTTCGCGGTGCAGCATTTGCGATGGCGGATGTAGTGAACTTATGTATGCACTCATTTGTCTAATCGAGTTCTTGACCTGTACACCAATTGCGATTAGTGCTGGTATCGGTATGGAGATATTATTAACTCATTTGGGGTAACAGTTCTATTTGGCAGTAATTATGTACTTATTGCAAACTCATGATCCAAAAATCCAACTACGCAACCCAGGACGTAACGGAAAACTACGAAACGCTGGAAGCATCAGAAGAATCTAGCAGTGAAGTAAAAAGTTGCAGAAGGTTCTCAAGCTGTAAATATTATTAACCTTCTGGTGGACGCAACATCGTTGATGTGGATGCATGTATGACTCGGGCTTCGTGTAACAGTTAAAGATGCTGATAAAGTTGGAGATGCAGAACAATGGAAAGCAGAAGGAGCTAAGGGTCTTAGTTATGAAAGACAAGGCGTTCAAGCTTATTTACGGTCCAAAAAGCCGACGTATTGAAAATCTGATATCCAAGATATCCTTTGATTCAGGTGAAATCATTCCTGAAACTCTTCCAAGCCAAATGACGGAAGCGCAACAAAACGCTGTTCAATACAAAGGTCTAACTGATGAAGTATACTCAGTAGCAGATGGTGTGAAGCAATTGCATTAGAAGAAGTAAAAGATCCAGTATTTTCAAAAAGATGATGGGTGATGGATTTTTGGTAGAACCAGAAAATGGAAAATATTGCATCTCCAGTTTCAGGTACTGTATCAAGTGTCTTCCTACAAAACATGCTCTTTGGTATTGTAACTGAAGCAGGTCTTGAAGTACTTGTTCACATTGGATTGGACACAGTAAGTCTTTGAAGGAAAAACCATATTTACCGTTCATGTTGCTGAAGGTCAAAAGTTGCAGCAGGTGATTTACTTGTTACAGCTGACTTGGATGCTATCCGTGCAGCAGGACGTGAAACTTCAACAATCGTTGTCTTCACAAATGGTGATGTTATTAAATCAGTTAATTTAGAACAAACAGGTTCTCATGCAGCTAAAACAGTAGGTTGCTAAAGTAGAATTATATTAGTCTTGAGGTTGGAATCTATTTTCCAACCTCTTGTTTTAGGAGAAAAAATATGAAATTTTTAACACTAAATACTCATAGCTGGATGGAGAAAGAAGCAGAAGATTCAATCTTTTACTTCAAGATATTCTTGATAAGAATTATGATTTGATTTGTTTTCAAGAAGTCAATCAGGAAATTACTTCACCAGAGGTAAAAGTTGATGACTTCTACAAAGCTTTGCCATCAGCAGAACCAATTCACCAAGATCACTACGTTAGACTTTGGTGAAAAATTAGCTGAAAGTGGTAGAAAATATTACTGACTTGGTCTTATAATCATATTGGTTATGATCGCTACCATGAAGGTGTAGCTATTTTATCTAAAACACCAATCGAAGCCAGAGAAGTTTTGGTTTCAGACGTAGATGATCCAACAGACTATCATACTCGTCGAGTTTCCTTAGCTGAAACGGTAGTAGATGGTAAGGAACTTGCAGTTGCTAGTGTGCACCTTTCTGGTGGGATAAAGGTTTCAAGAGAAGAATGGGCAAGATTTGAAAACGGTATTGAAAACATTGAACAAGCCTCTTTGTTGGCTGGAGATTTTAACAATCCAGCTGGACAGGAAGGTTATCAAGCTATTTTAGCTAGTCCATTAGGCTTACAAGATGCATTTGAAGTTGCTAAAGAGAAAAGTGGTAGCTATACCGTTCCACCAGAAATTGATGGATGGAAGGGAAATACAGAACCACTTCGAATTGACTATGTTTTTACTACTAAAGAATTAGAAGTAGAAAATCTACATGTCGTTTTTGACGGTAACAATAGTCCTCAAGTGAGTGACCACTTTGGCTTAAACGCTCAGTTAAATTGGAAATAAAAGAAGGAAAAAGAGGCTGGGCAAAAAGTCTCAAAAATAGAGAAGAGCACGTCCTGATTTTGACCGAAATCAAAAATTAGGACGTGCTTTTTATTAAATTCAGTATAAGGGGGATAAACCACCCTTGATTCATACTATTTAAGATATATCCCCCTTAATCTCTGCAGATTCATCCCTAAAAAGAGCAGACTGATGTCATTATGAACTGCATTTTTCCTCTGACATGAGTTCTACGCATACTAAAATTACGTTTCATCTGGACTGAAAAACAGTGCTCAACTTCAATTTTCGTTGAGCATATATTCTTCTTCCACGGTCACTATGTAACGCTTCTTTAATCGTTTCTTTATAAGATTCCCAAACTTGGTCTACACGAATTTGACGTTGTTGTCCAGTAGGAGTTTTCGCTAATTCATCTAGCGCTTTTGTTACTTGAGTAGAATCTGCCTCATACACTTTAAAATGACGAGTAAAGCCTATTTTTATCATTTCTTGTAGCATAATATTTAAAACCAAATTTCACACCTAAAAATGATCAATATAATAATCTTCCTCAATATACTGCCAATTTTGTCTATTGGCAGGGTTGTTTTTAAATTTCTTAGTTTGTTCTCGTACATTGTGTAAGGAATCAAAGGTGTTTTTTTCATACTTTCAAGAATCAATTGATACTTTCTTTCACTACCATATCCAGCATCTGCAACAATAGTAGAAAAATTTTCTAATAGTTTAAATGATTCGAGAAATGGCTTAAGAGTTCGTCATATCTGTAGGATTAGGAAATACATCAAAGCCTAAAACATATTGATGATTCGTTGCGATTTGAAGATTATAAACCAGGTTTCAACTCTCGATTTTTCATGGCATCTTCTTTTCATACACATAAAAAGTAGCATCGTTATCTGTTTTAGAATAACTATTTCGTTATTAAATGTTTCCATAGCTTTAGTATATTTTTCTTTACGAGGCAGAAAATCTTTTTCGTTGACGCTTAAAAAGAATGTAACAAACGTCTTTTCTGTTTATTTTTTTAGAACCACCAACAATATGATTAGGTTCTTCTTGGAATAAGTTCTCTAACTGATTAAGAGATTTATTAGTAGCTTCAATCATTGCATTAACACCATATTTAGTAATTTTTTCTTCTTCCGACAAAGCAATATTCACTTGATTTTTGAATTAATTGATCATATAATGTAGTAATCATTTAAAAACTTCATCATATCTTTCAACAGCTTTGCGCCATACAAACGAATAAAGATTAGCATCCGCTTGAACTTTTGTACCATCAATAAATAAACTATCTGAATCAATAATATGATAGTGTTGGAGTAATAAAGTAAAGTATACGAAAATATTTTTAATGATAGAAGAAAACTCTTCATTACTTCTAAAAATTATTAATGACATGATAACAGACATAAGTTTGTTGAGAAAGCCACTGCATAGGAATATTTTCTTCATTTAATTGGACAATTTTTCTACCACTATAAGTAGAACGAGTATAAGCGAAGAGAATCATTTTTAATAACATACGAGGATGATGAGCAGGTCTACCCATATTTGATGTTGTGTTAGGAAAGATAATAGAATCCGGAATGGAATCAACAAACTGATTAATGAATCGAGCAATGTGATTTTTAGGAACAGTTAGTGTAAAAATTTAGTTCTAAAGTATCTGTTGGTGTGGTATATTTTTGTACATAGGAGTCACCCTTTCTTATTTTATTTCGTTCAAACTTATTATAACAGAGGTAGACTCCTATGTTTAATTTATAAGATTAAAGCACTATAAAATCCTGTTTCAGAATTTTATAGTGCTTTCTTCTCATTTTTGAGACTTTTTGCCCAGCCTCTTTTACATGCCTGATATTGATATGCGAACTTTATTAGGATTAACGAAGGATAGAGTCGGGGATATTCTATAAGTATTCATAATTGTTTACTAGAAATCTCTTTATCTTGTAAAAATAAAGGTTAGTTTAAAAAGTGAGGTATAAAGATGATAAAGAATTTTTACAATTAACACGTAAACAACAAATCATTACAATTGTAGTTTATACAGTGATTGCAGCCATTACAATGTATCTTGGGTATAAACAAAAGTCAAGCCCCTGTTGTGACTACGAACCTCTTACAGGATTCCAAAGTGCTCAATTACCTTCAGCACCGGACAATTCTATTTTAGGATGGTTAAATTTCCATAAAATTGGATTAGTTTTTTGCACCAGTGAGTGTATTGATTCTTGATTACTTTAAAATCCATTTAATTTGTAAAGGATTTGTTCTGAAAACATTACTCAGTGCAGGTTTAATTTTTACTATTTGCCTTTTTATTACAAGTAGCTTTTAGTCATTGTCTTTACAGTTGTAGTATTGGCGATTGCTCTAACTTTTTGTCTTTAATGAATTTGGTCCAAGTTCTGGAAGTTCTATGGTGGTAGGAGGTTATTCTGCTCCATCTGAAATAACAATGATGCTGCAAGAGCTGAACAAGCTAGGTTAGCTAGTGAGCAAGATGCAGAACGCAGAAGACAACAAGATATTGATCGACATGAAAGAGCAGCTTATGAATACCAAAAGCTGAGGCTTAAATCGTGCTGCAGATGAAATGAATCAAAGAGCGAATAATTTGAAATAAGATTAGACTGAGACTTTTGATGTAGGAATCAGTATACTACAGATAAAAGTCTTTTAGAAAGGAAAACTAATATGATATCAATGCAATATAAAATTCAATTACCAGATTCGTTTGACATGAACATCATTAGAGAACGAGTTCGAGAAAAATGGACATAAAATGGATGGTTTTAAAGATTTCCACTTTAAAGCGTATCTTATCTCTGTAGAAAATAGTAAAATGACATCAAAAAGAATATGCTCCATTATATTTATGGAAAGATTCAGTAGGAATGAATCAATTTATATGGGATGGTTTTTATGATAATATTCTAAAGTCATTTGATGGCAAACTATTTCTACAGCAATTCCATTAGTATTTGAGAAAAGGAAAACTTTAATAACAGTCGTTATTGTTTAGAAATAAGAAGAGAAATCTCAGAATCAACTCAAATGGAACGATTAAGTTTCTCAAGTACCTTTAACAATAGTACGAGTCAATTATTAGTTTATAATCCAGAAAAATGGCAATGTAAGGAATATTATTTCTTTGAAGAACTTCCAGAACAAATGGAAGGTACAAATATTTATGAAATCTTACATTTATCATTAGAACAGTAAAATTAAAGGAGAATGACATGACAAATTATGAATTACCACGTGTGTGGAGTGCAGAAGACATTAATCAAGGAAAATTCTCAGGAATTAATCGTCCAACTGCTGGAAGTCGTTTGTGAACAAGTATTACCAAAAAGGGGAGAAACCATTCCAAATTATATTCTCTAGGAACCCAAACGGTGTAAAAGTGACAATTTTTATTAGAAGAATTATTAGCATTAGGAATAAAAGAAGCAGACTATGACTTATATAAAATCTCTATTATGGATGGAGAACAGTTCGAACTGGCTTTGTAGAAGTAAATCCAAAACTCAAAAATCCCTGCTTTATTAGATCAATCTAGTGTAAACGAAATTAGAATTTTTGAATCAGCGAATATCTTATTATACCTTGCTGAAAAATTTGACCAATTTCTTCCAAAAGAAGTTGAAAAACGTACAGAAGTATTAAACTGGCTATTTTGGCAAGCTGGATCTGCACCATTTGTCGGTGGAGGATTTGGGCATTTCTTCAATTATGCTCCTGAAAAATTGAATATGCCATCAATCGTTTTTACAATGGAAACAAAACGTCAATTAGATTTACTAAATAAAGAATTAGCAATGAGACCTTATATCGCTGGAGAAGAGTATAACAGTTGCGGATATTGTGATTTGGTCTTGGTATGGACAATTAGTATTAGATAAATTATACAAAAATTCAGCAGAGTTTTTAGATGCATCTAGCTACACACATATAGTGGAATGGGCAAAACGAATTGAGAATAGACCTGCTGTTCAAAAAGGATTAGAAGTAGAATATAAGAGTTTATAATTCGTAGTTGAAGTGAAAGTTAGAAAAAGGAATTAGGCACTATTTAGTTGCTTCATTCCTTTTTGTATTAATGATATTTATTTCGTATTTTTAATGATTTAGTAAAATTAAAAACACGCTCAGTTTCATATTGAGCGTGTTTTTGATTTATACGATTTAATCGTTATTAATCTTTTTAAAGATGTTTTTAACACCTTCAATAGCGCCTTCAACAGCATCTTTAGCGTCTTCAGCAACTTCTTTTACTTTAGAAACTACTTGTTCAGTAGCGCCTTCAGATTCAAGTTTTTGTCGCCAGTTAATTTACCAAAAACCTTCTTTGATAGAACCAGCAACTTGATTTAATTTTTTTCTTCTGCTGACATGAGATTACCTCCATTTATTAGATTATACCTAATTCAAAGAAGAGTAATCATCATTAAACTAGATAGTAACTAAAGTATATATATTCTAATTTACATAAGAAATTAAATGCTCAGCAAATTTACTGAGCATTCATCAAAATATTAATAAGTTACAACATTTATCTGACCTTTGTCATATTCAGCAATGAAGATATCAGCTACATTATCATAGCCTCTTTTGTAATTCTTCCATTAACCATTCCTCAGACTTACCGATCGTGTCTAAAATTTCTGTTTGAACTACACCGTCCGTAATAATTGGATATTTAGGATTTTCATCCCCAAATCTAACGATAATGAATTGACCATTTTGTTCAATCACAGCTCGTTTAACATCTTTAATTGGAATACACCTTGAGAACGTAATTTAAGTGCCACATCTGCAGCAGATAAACCTTTTGAACGACAAGCTTCTGGATCTAACTTTCCATTTTTGATAATTATCACAGGTTTACCATCAATTAAATGTTTAATCATTGAAACATCTCGTATTCAACCATTTCAATAGTAAAAATTAAAATAGTCCAAATAATTAAAATAACAACATACTGAAGAATTGAAATCGAACTATTAGAAATAATCCCACCAAGAATTCCCTCGAGAACAAAGTTTTGTACTTGGTCTCACTGCAGAACTTGGTGCTAAATTTCCTTTCACCAGTTACATTAATAACAAATACTAAAGAAATAAGACCTAATGCCAACTTAATCGCAATTGTAATAGCTCATTATTTTTAACCTCCACAAGTTCAACATCTGATTTATATAATTCCATCTAATAAATAACTATCCTTGTTAGAGCCATTTTTAAAGCACGATAGAATTGATCGCCAACCTTAATAATTGCACCATCAGTTGTAGCAGAAGTGTTGACATAAATCTTTCTTTATCCACCGCTAATTCTTTTTGAAACAATTTCAATAAAAATGTAAAGAATTACGGAATTGATTGTTCGTAGATTGATTGCTTTGAAAAATTAGGAAAATACTAATTAAAACAACCGCTACTAAAGCTAAAAATTGAAATAATGGATAATTCACGAAATTTACTACCACGTTTATCTTGATAAGCTTTTAAAAGCAAAAAATGCAGTGACAAAAATCAATACTGTAGAAATAATAACCATTACCCAATCTTGCTGGACTGATTTGACTTAATATATTCATATGAATAAAATTTCATAAAGAACCTCCTTTTTGAACGTAGTTTATTATAAGACATTTATGATATATTGACAATGATTTGGGAATGGAGAGAAGGTATGATGAGGAATGGGGATGAAGAAAAATGAGAATTCTAAAAGGTTTAATGCTATACTCATGATTACGAAATGAAAAGAGGGGGAGAAGGAAAATGGAATTTATAGAAACAAAAAGCTATTGAAGAAATGATGCAAAAAGATTACAAAATATTTGTAACAGCATTAATCAGTATCGAAAAAGATATCACTAATCAAGAAGCACCTCGACATGATGTATCAAAAATATATGAACACAGATGAGATGCAATTATTGAATGATGAATTTGATGAAATCATAGAGTTTGTTTTGTGAAAAATTATGATTTAATACTAAAATTTTAGGTTATAATGACGATATACCATAATTTTTGGAAATTTAATGTAGAGTATTAAAAATTTTTGTAAATAGTATTAATTTGTTGATAAATCCAGATTAATATGAGAAGGAGTAGGGATATGGTTAGTGTTATATATAGATTGGATAAAATTAAAAATTCAGAAAAAGAAGACAGCTTTTACTGAAGAAGAAGTATTTAATTTTTCTTGTATGTACACTTTTTATTGTTATAAAACTTTAGATTATGAAATAGAGGATATTTTTAGAAATAAAAATGTATACCAAAGTATTTTAGAAAAATATATTTTTAGAGTTAAAAACGTGATAACTTTGTTAGATTAATTGATTTCTGTGGAGATTTATTTAGAAGATAGCTTTATGGGGAATGCACTAGTAACCTCTATCGTTCAAAAAGAATTGCTTTAGGAATGGAGAACTAAAAGGATGACTAATTTAAGTTGATATTTTATCAAGAAATTCCCAGTGCCGCATGATGTTCAGGAATTATTAATTAATGGTGAAGTTGCAGAACGAGCATTTAGAACTGTTCGTGATGTGGCGATTTTTACCAATAAGCGATTAATTGTTAAGGATGTTCAGGGATTAACGGGAAGTAAGGTGGAGATTTATTCTTTACCCTATAGTTCTGTTCATATGTGGTCTACTGAAAATGCGGGAATGTTAGATTTCACTTCAGAAGTAGAATTATGGACAAGAGTGGGGAATATTAAGATTCAACTGAAGAGAGATATTAATATCCGAAGTTTTGAACGCTTACTCGCTGAATATATTTTTGTAACATAATTTACCGTAATAAAAGAGCATATAAAATGAAATAGTTTAAAGTAAAGATTTAAAATAAAAAATTATTAAAAATCAAGCAAAAACGTTTGCATTTAATTGAAAAAATTGTATACGATATCACTTGTAGATGAGAATCATTCTTATTTATTATGAAATATTAGGAGGCTAACATAAATGAAAGTTGTAGTAGTTGGATGTACTCATGCGGGTACTGCTGCAGTAAAAACAATTTTAAAATGATAAACCCAGGCGCACAAGTCGTAGTATATGAAAGAAATGATAATGTATCATTCTTATCATGCGGTATTGCGTTATACGTAGGAGGAGTTGTTAAAGACCCTCAAGGCTTATTCTATTCTAGTCCAGAAGAATTAGCTTCATTAGAGCAGAAGTTCATATGGAACATCGATGTAACAAGCATCGATACAGCTGGTAAATCTTTAACTGTTAAAGATTTAAAATCAGGAGAAGAAAAAAACAGAAACTTTTTGATAAATTAGTTTTAACAACTGGTTCTTGACAATTCTTCCTCCAATTCCAGGACGTGAATTAGAAAACGTTCAATTATGTAAAAACTATAACCAAGCTAAAAGAAATCTTTTGCTAAGAAAACTGACAAGAAGAAAAATCGTTGTTGTCGGTGGTGGATACATTGGTATCGAATTAGTAGAAGCACTTTGCTTTAGAAGGTAAAGAAGTAACATTAGTTGACGGATTAGACCGTATCTTAAACAAATACTTAGACCCAGAATTCACTGATATCTTAGAAGAAGACTTTACGTGAACGTGGTGTTCAAGTTCGCTTTAAACGAAAATGGTTAAATCTTTCGAAGGTGAAAACGGAGTTGTAAACAAAGTTGTAACTTCAGGTGGTGAATACGAAGCTGACATGGTTATCTTATGTGTAGGTTTCCGTCCAAATAACGACTTAGTTAAAGACCAATTAGAAACAATGCCTAACGGTGCTATCATCGTTAACGACTACATGGAAACATCTGTTAAAGATGTATTTGCAGCTGGAGATAGCTGTGCTGTTAACTCATAATCCTAATGGAGGACACGCATACATTCCATTAGCAACAAACGCTGTACGTATGGGTGCTTTAGTTGGTAAAATATTAACGGACACAAAGTTAAATACCGTGGAACACAATCTACATCAGGATTACAATTTATTCGGATGGAATATTGGTTCAACAGGTGTAAACGTAGGTAGCGCACCCTCACTTTGGTTTAGATGTACGTTCTGTATACGTGGTAGATAACCACCGTCCAGAATTCATGCCAACATACGAAAAATCTACATGAAATTAGTTTACGAAGTGAGGTACAAACCGTATCGTAGGTGGACAAGTGATGTCTAAATACGACTGTACAGCTTCTGCAAACACATTGTCATTAGCAATCCAAAACAAAATGACAATCGAAGACCTAGCATACGTAGACTTCTTCTTCCAACCAGTATTCGACCGTCCATGGAACTACTTAAACATCTTAGGACAAGCTGCAGTAGAACAAGAACGTATTAGCTGAAGGCAAATAATTACATTAAATAATGAAACAAAAACGACAAGTATCCCAACGACACTTTGTCGTTTTTGCGTTTCTAACCCCTGACAAATCGGTTATTCGAAAATGCCCCATATCAACGAGAGGAATAGAATAGAAAAAAATTTTCATAGTAGCATTATTAGGAAAAATTGAGACCTTAGGCTCAAATTTTTAGCAATGAGATTTGCGTTTAGCAAAGCTGCTTGCGTCCGCTACAATGAAAAATCTATTTTCTGTTTCTATTCACGCCCATTTCCTAAAAAGAATAAAGACTACGATTGAATTAGCACTTTCTATTCGTTTCTATGTTACAATAAGAAGGCAGATTATTAGATACAATAACAGAAGAGGAGATGAGAAGAAAAATCATGTACGATGAACAAGATGCAAGAATAGATTACGGAATCATTCTCCTCGTCTTATTACTAGCACTCATCAGCATAGCAACACTACTATCAACCACCTACCTCCAAGTAGCAAACGGATCCCTCAGAACCGTCTTCATGCAATTTGTATGGTACGTCTTCGGAACAATCGCCATAGTTATCATATATGCAATTTGACTCAGAACAACTATGGAAACTAACAAACCTGACTTTACATTATAGGACTCTTACTCCTAGTAGCCGTCCTATTCTTCTACGACAGAGGAACCGCAGCCGCAACCGGTGCGAAAAAGTTGGTTTAGAATCGCCAGCTTCTCCTTCCAACCATCGGAAATCGTAAAAATATTTTTACATCCTGATGTTGGCAAAAGTAGCGACCGACCATAACCGACTAACGAAGTACCGTACAAGAAGCACAGACTGGTATCTATTTGCGAAAATTAATCGCTGTTTCATTACTAGCATTTACTACTCGTTATCCTGCAAAACGACTTAGGAAACAACATTAGTATTCTTAATGATTCTAGGCGGCGTCATGATTATGTCAGGAATTAGTTGGAAAAATCTTATTACCATTAATTTTAACAGCCGTTCTAATCGGTTCATTATTAATTTACTTAGTAGTGTACAACCGACAATTATTATTAAATATCGGATTCAAAAATTATCAATTCGGTACGTATCGATTCATGGTTAGATCCATATCGTGACCAAGGTGGAGCAGGATTCCAATTATTCCAAAGCTTGAAAGCAATCGGTTCAGGAAAAATGTTCGGTAAAGGATATGGACACTCAGAAGTGTACGTTCCCTGTTCGTGAGTCAGACTTAATTTTTTTGCGACAATAGGCGAAAACTTCGGATTCCTCGGAGGAACGTTCTTAATTACCGTGTATTTCATTTTAATTTATCAAATGATTCGAGTATGTTTTGATACAAAAAAATGAGTTTTATTCTTATATTGCAACGGGAGTAATTATGATGATTTTTATTCCACGTTGTAGAAAATATCGGAATGACAATTGACTTTTACCATTAACAGGGGATTCCTTTACCATTCATTTCTAAGGGGGATCTTCTCTATTAGGAAATATGATGGGAATTGGGTTAATGATGTCGATGAGATATCACTTTCAAGAGTAATATTTTTGGAGAAGATGAGGATCCATTTAACCAACAAAACAAGACAACAACAATTATCAGAAGAATTTATAAAAAGCAAGAGCATAGGGAGAGAAAGAACATGATTATTTATAGCCATCCAAAAATGTACAACTTGTAAAAAGCCTTTAAAATGGTTAGAAGAAAACAATATTTCATTTGAAGTAAAAGATATTCGTGAAGAGCATCCAACCTCAGAAGAATTAAAAGTCTTATTTGAAAGAAGTGCATTACCACTCACAAAAAGTGTTTAATACAAGTGGAGAATTATATCGTAAATTGGGATTAAAAGATGTCATTAAAACAATGGAAACTTCTAAAGCGATGGAATTATTAGCTAGTGATGGAATGCTGATCAAACGTCCATTATTAGTATCAGAAGAAGCCGTGTTTTTCGGGTTTAAAGAAGAACAATATGAACAATTATTGAAAGGCGGACTAAATGATTAAATATAGTGAAAATGGTTTATGGATTAAACAAGAAGAAAACCGTTATACAGTAGGGAATTTCTCCAAAAAGGTCAAGATGATATTGGAGATGTTAGTTTTGTAGAATTATTTGTCCAAGAATCATTAACAACAGAAGATTCATTTATGAGTGTTGAAGCAGCAAAAAGCTGTTACAGAATTTGTCAGTCCCATTATCAGGAAAAGTAGTCGCTTGGCATACAGAATTAGAAGATAATCCAGAAATGTTAAACCAAGTCGATACAGCTGTGAACTGATTTATACATTAGAAGAAGTGGATGAAGCAGCATTTGCGAAGCTTATTAGACAAAGATTTACCAATCGTTTGTGAGAAGAAAGAAGGGTGTGGGAAACTAACATGCAAGTACAAGTAATTACAGCAGAAGTTTTTGAACAACATCAAGAAAGTTTTAAGAGTGCTAACTTTTTACAAAACAAGACAGATGGCAGAAGTGCATCAACAACGCAGTGTATTTGAAGAAGTGTTCTTTTATTTCTTGGACTGAAGGTGACGAATGGATTGCTCAAGGTTTAGTAGGAATTCGTAGACGTTTTAGATTTTTCAAAAGAAGCTGTTATGATTCAAGGTCCATTATTTGAAGAGGATAAAATTGTCCCAACTTCCTCAAATGTTAGAAAGTTTAGAAGAGTTCTTGAAAAGAACAAGGCATTGCCAGAGTAGAAATGAATCCATATATGATGAATAAAGTGATTAATGAATCGTTAGAAGTCGTAGAAGAGTGCCGTTATCCAGAATTATTAGCGAACTTTGAACAAGCAGGATATGACCGTTTTCTTAGATTTAGATGGTCGAGCAGTCATGGGGCAATTATTTCAGAAAAGATTTATCCGTATATGAAGATAGCGAAGCCATTTATAAAGATTATTCCAATTCATTAAAACGTGACTTACGTAAAGCGGTAGAATCTCATATTACGATTCGTGAATTAGAATTAGATGATTTAGAAATTTTTCTATTCGATTTTAAGTGAGACTTCTATCCGAAAAGGATTCCGTGTACAAGATTTTAGTTATTTCCAACAAATGAAAGAAGCTTCCAAGATAAAGTGAAAATATGGTTGCCTTCTTAGATGTAAATTCCTACAAAGCTTATTACGATGAAAGAATTGAATTCTTTACGAAATCGTGTAGAAGAGTTGGAAAAAGAATTAGCAGTTCGTGAAGAAGAAGGAAAAACATGTGAAGAAAAACACGTGGATTGATTACGGATGCTAAGGATCAATTAGCGAGTTATCAAAAAAACGAAAAACAACATTTGAAGCATTAGATATTCATAATCCAATGTTAGCTTTATCAGGATACTTATTTATGTGTTATGGGAGATGAAGTTATTTCAGTATTTGGTGGTTCTCATGAGGAATACTTAAACTTCGGAGGTTCAAGCTTATTGAACTGGGAAATGATGAAATATGCGAAAAGACAATGGGATTTAAGTATTATAATTTCTATGGAACGATTGAAACGAATCAAGCGAACCAAAATGAAGGAAACTTTAACTTCAAACGTCAATTTGGAGGAAGACTCTGTACAACCAGTCGGCAACTTTTACAAAAACACTAAGCCCAGTCTTAGCATTCATTGCGAAATTTAAGAAGATATAATAGTCTTATTGTTTTATCGTGGAATAAGAAATGGAATTTCTTATTCTGCGGTATTTTTCTTTTGGTGTCAAGAAAAGAGAAAAGACTTTTCAATGAGTATGAACAATAAAAGCCACTTCTAGTGGCTTTTTATTGTGAAAACTATCGAGACCTAGGCTCGATGTTTAGCAATGAGACTCGCATTTTGCGAGGCTGCTTTGCGTCCTAAATACTACATGTTAGAAAAAGTCTTTTCTCCTTTAACGTACTGTACAAAATGGTTGAACAATTCTTGCATTCCTTCGTCATCGTCTCACCATTGTTTCTGGATGACCTTGTAATGCTAGAACGTATTGTCCTTCTTCATTTCGACTCAAAAGCTTCGATTAATCCATCAGCACTCCAAGCAACTGCTTTGAAGTTTGGAGCAAGCTCTTTAACCGCTTGATGATGATACGAATTAATCGCTGTCTTTTGTTCCAAATATTTTAGATAATTCACTTCTTCTGCTATTTCAATCGTATGAGTAGCAGTAGAAGGCATTGTTTTTTTGAACATGTAAAATTGTTGATTCTGGATATTGCGATTGAATGTCTTGATATAAAGTACCTCCAAAAAGCAACATTTAAAAATTTGAATACCCTCTACAGATGGCAAGAATTGGTTTACGTTGACGATAAGCTTCTTCAATTAGCGCAAGTTCATACGCATCTCTTACTGGATAAGTTCTTCCTAAGTTTTAATATGAGGTTCTTCTCCATATAAAAGAGGTGAAACATCTTGCCCTCCTGATAAAAACTAATGCGTCAACTCTTGAAAATATATTCGTGAGCTGTTTCTTGAGAAACAATTGGTAAGATTACTGGAATGGCTTTTGCTCTTTTCTAAACCAGTAACAAATCCGTTAGGTGCATAAGATAGGATATAGGGTATCATGTTCAGTATTATCTTGACGATGATTCCCTGAAATTCCTATTAAAGGATATTGTTGCATCTATTTTTCCCCTTTTCGCATTGTAAGTAGTTTATATGATACTCCATTTTCATGAAAATGAAAAAGTTATTTATATGAAAAATAAGTGAAAAAGCTTGCAGTAGAAGATATGAATTCGAAACGTTATCTTTTGATAATCGTTCTCATTTAGGATAAAATATTCTTAATGTGACAGATAAAAAAATTCTGTTATATGATTGAGGATTTATTTTGAAAGGGGCTTAATAATGGCAACATTAGAAATTAAAAATTTACATGTGTCAATTGAAGATAAAGAAATTTTTAAAAGGTGTTAATTTAACCATCAATACTGGAGAAATTCATGCAGTCATGGGACCAAACGGAACAGGAAAATCAACATCTTTCTGCAGCATTATGGGACATCCAAGTTATGAAGTAACAGAAGGTGAAATCTTATTAGATGGAGAAAACGTTCTTGAAATGGAAGTAGATGAACGTGCTCGTGCAGGGTCTATTTTTAGCAATGCAATATCCAAGTGAAATTGCTGGAGTAACAAATGCAGAATTTATGCGTTCAGCTATTAATGCTCGTCGTGATGAAGACAATAAAATGGGTGTTCGTGAGTTCATCAAAAAAATTAGATGAAAAATGGCGATTTTAGATATGCCAGAAGAAATGGCAGAACGTTACTTAAATGAAGGGATTCTCTGGTGGAGAAAAAGAAACGTAATGAAATTCTTCAATTAATGATGATTGAGCCAAGTTTTGCTATTTTAGATGAAATCGACTCAGGGTCTAGATATTGATGCGCTTAAAGTTGTTTCTCGTGGGTGTGAATGCCATGCGTGGGGAAAACTTTGGATCATTAATTATTACTCACTATCAACGTTTATTAAACTATATTGAACCGGATGTTGTTCATATTATGATGGACGGACGTGTGTAATGACTGGAGATGCAGCATTAGCAAAAAACGTCTAGAAGCAGAAGGATATAAAGGAATTAGTGAAGAATTAGGAATTTCTTTAGAACATCAAGAATAGGAGAAAGAGAATGGCAGAGAAATTAACTGTAACACCAGAACAACTGACTTCATTCTCTCTTCTAAAGAATGAACCAGATTGGTTTTTAGACATTCGTTTAAAAAGCATTGGAATTAGCGAAACAATTACCATTACCATTTATTGAGCGTGTAAAAATTCCATCGCTGGAATTTATTCCAAAGTGAAATTGGAGAAGCAAACTCAATTATTACAGAATTAGAAAAAGACATTCCAAGTGCAGTAGGAAGTGCAAAAATTGTTCAATTAGGAGCTGTTTCTTACTGGGAAGAGATGGATGTTGAAACAGCTATGCAAGATGTATTAGTAATGGATTTATTTGAAGCATTACAACAATATCCAGAATTAGTGAAACCATACTATATGACAAAAAGCTGTACCAGTGGATGAAGATAGCTTAACAGCGTATCATGCAGCAATGGTCAAATTCAGGAATTTTTCATTTATGTTCCTAAAAATGTTGTTTTAGAAGATATTATTGAATCTCATTTTTGTACAAAAATAATACAGTAGACGAAGCATTTGTTAAACACGTATTAATTGTTGCAGAAGAAAAATAGTTCACTCTCTTATGTGGAACGTTTCGAAAGTATTGGAGATCGTAAAAATACAGCGAATATCATTGTAGAAGTGATTGCAAAAGAAGGAGCAAAAGTTCATTTTGCAGCGGTAGATACATTAGGTCAACCAACAGATGCCTACATTAATCGTCGTGGTTATTTAGAAAAAGATGCGACTATTGAATGGGCGTTAGGGATTATGAATGACGGAAATGTAATCGCAGACTTCGATAGTGAATTACGTGGAGCAGGTTCTACTGCAAAAGTCAAATGTTGTTGCTATTTCAACTGGTAAACAAGTTCAAGGAATTGATACAAGAGTGACAAACTATGCAAACCACTCAGTGGGACATATTTTTACAACATGGAGTTATTCTTGATAAATCAACATTAACATTTAACGGAATTGGACATATTATTAAAGGGGCAAAATTCGCTGATGCGCAACAAGAGAGCCGTGTATTAATGCTTTCTGAAGGTGGACGTGGAGATGCGAATCCCAATTTTATTAATTGATGAAAATGAAGTAACAGCAGGACATGCGGCAAGTGTAGGGACAAGTGGATGATGAACAATTATTCTACTTAACAAGCCGTGGAATTAGTCAAGCAGAAGCGAAACGTTTAGTGATTCGTGGATTCTTAGGTTCTGTTATTAGTGCAATTCCAGCACAAAAATACGCAAAAAGAATTAGTAGAAATGATTGATCAAAAGTTGGCGAAAAATGATGAACAGTAATGATATTCGAAAAAGATTTTCCAATTTTAACTAGAACCGTTAATGATGAACCATTAGTGTATTTAGATAATGCTGCTACAACGCAAAAGCCTGAAAGTGTGATTCGTTGTATAGAAGAGTATTATCGAAATTATAATGCCAATATTCATCGTGGCGTGCATACACTCGCTCAACTAGCAACTGATGCCTATGAAGCGAGTCGTCAAAAGTGCAAACATTTATCAACGCTTCTTCGATAAAGGAAGTATTGTTTACAAGAGGGACAACGACTGGAATCAATTGGGTGGCGCAAGGTTTTTGCCAAATATCGCCTGCATGAAGGAGACGAGATTTGGATTAGTAAAACGGAGCATCATTCTAATTTTGTTCCATGGCAACAATTAGCACTTCAAACAGGAGCTAGTTTAAACTTTCCTTCCATTAACTGAGGAAGGGGGAGCTAGATTTACAAGCTACAAAAGAAGTGTTTAACGCATCAAGCAAAAATTGTTTCAATTGCGCATGCTTCAAAATGTCTTAGGGAACCATTCAGCTGATTAAAGCATTAGCACAAATCGTCCATGAAGTTGGAGGAGTATTAGTTGTTGATGGAGCTCAAGCAGCACCGCATATGAAAAATCGATGTACAAGACTTGGATTGCGACTTTTTTATGCGTTTAGTGGGTCATAAAATGTTAGCTCCAACAGGTATTGGTGTCTTATATGGGAAAGCAAGCACTATTAGAAGAAATGCAACCCATTGAATTTGGTGGAGAAATGATTGACTTTCGTGTATGATACAGAAAGTACATGGAATGAACTTCCATGGAAATTTGAAGCAGGAACTCCAAATATTGCCGGTGGAATTGCATTAGGAGCAGCGATTGATTATTTAGAACAAATTGGAATGGATCATATTCATGCCCATGAACAACAATTAGTAGCGTATGTTTATGACAAATTAACACAAATAGAAGGTGTGACCGTTCATGGTCCAACGGATGTTTCAAGAAGAAGTGGCGTCATTTCATTTACAATGGATGGCGTTCATCCCTCACGACTTAGCGACAGCCTTAGATATGGAAGGAGTAGCAATTCGTGCAGGACATCATTGTGCGCAACCATTAATGAGAGATTTATGCGTTTCTTCAACTGCCCGTATTAGTTTTTATATTTATAATACAATGGAAGAAGCTGAATTTTTCATAGAAGCATTACAAAAAGTAAAGGAGTTTTTTTCTCAGATGGCTTTATCTAAATTAGATCAATTATATCGTCAAGTGATTTTTAGACCATTCGAATTTTCCTCGTCATAAAGGGAATTCAAACTGAAAAAAACAACTGAAGTTATTGAGTTGAATAATCCGACTTGTGGCGATGTATTGCAGTTACAATTAGAATTATCAGATGATGGTCATATTACAAGTGCTCGATTTGATGGACAAGGTTGTTCGATTAGTATGGCGAGTGCCAGTATGATGTGTGATATTTTAGAAGGAAAAACTTTACCAGAAGCTTTGGAATTAGCAGAAGATTTTCTCAAAAATTAGTGCAAGGACAAAGTGTGAAATGAAGATCGATTAGAAGATGCTGCCTTACTAAGTGGAGTTTCTAAATTTCCCAGCACGTATTAAATGTGCAACCTTAGCATGGAAAGCATTAGAAAAAGCAGTTGAACAGAAAAACAAGAAAGGAATATAAAAAAATGAGTGGAGTTCCAGAATTAGAAGATTACAAGTATGGCTTTCATGAAGATGTAACGCCCGTATTTGATAGTGGAGTTGGATTAAGTGAAGAAGTCGTTCGTACAATTTCAAAAATGAAAAACGAACCAGAATGGATGCTTGAATTCGACTAAAATCTTTAAAAGCATTTGAAAAAAATGCCAATGCAAACATGGGGAGCAGATTTATCAGATATTGATTTTGATGCGATTACCTATTTCAAACGTGCGAGTGATAAACCAGCTCTGTTCTTGGGATGATGTTCCTGAGAAAAATCAAAGATACATTTGAAAAAAATTGGGATTCCAGAAGCAGAACGTGCTTATTTAGCAGGGGCATCTGCACAGTTTCGAGTCAGAAGTTGTGTATCACAATATGAAAGAAGAATTTGATAAACTAGGAATTGTCTTCACCGATACAGACTCAGCATTAAAAAGAATACCCAGAATTATTCGAAAAATATTTTGCAAAAATTAGTACCACCAACAGACAATAAATTAGCAGCATTAAACTCAGCAGTATGGTCAGGAGGAACGTTTATTTACGTACCAAAAAGGCGTAAAATGTGATGTTCCACTGCAAACATACTTTCCGTATTAATGACCAAAATATGGGACAATTTGAACGTACATTAATTATTGTAGATGAAGGGCGCAAGCGTACACTATGTAGAAGGATGTACAGCACCAACATACTCATCAAACAGCTTTACATGCTGCGATTGTAGAAATCTTCGTAGAAGAAGGTGGATACTGCCGTTATACAACGATTCAAAACTGGTCTGACAATGTCTATAATCTTGTAACAAAACGTGCTCGTGCAGCAGCTCATGGAACAGTTGAATGGATTGATGGAAACTTAGGAGCAAAAACAACAATGAAATATCCTTCTGTATTTTTAGAAGGGACCTTATGCAAAAGGGACAATGTTATCCATTGCCTTTGCTGGAGAAGGACAACATCAAGATACAGGGGCAAAAATGATTCATAATGCACTCATACTTCTAGTTCGATTGTTTCAAAATCAATCGCAAAAGATGGCGGTGTTGTAAACTATCGTGGGCAAGTAACATTCAGTAAGAAATCTGATTATTCTATTTCTCATATTGAATGTGACACGATTATTATGGATGATTTATCGAAATCAGATACGATTCCATTTAACGAAATTCATAATGATAAAGTCGCTTTAGAGCATGAAGCAAAAGTATCAAAAATTTCTGAAGAACAATTATTCTACTTAATGAGTAGAGGGATTAGTGAATCTGAAGCAACAGAGATGATTGTTATGGGATTCGTTGAACCATTTACAAAAAGAACTTCCAATGGAATACGCAGTTGAATTAAACCGATTAATTGCGTACGAGATGGAGGGGTAGCGTCGGTTAACCGATAAAAAGAAAAACTTTCCTTACGTAGCAAGGTCGCCAGCAGCCAGCAAATGCTGTCTCATGGCTAAAATTTGAGCCTAGGGTCTCAAATTTTCCCTGTACAATGTACTTTTGCTACGAAGAAAGTCTTTTTATCATTAAATACTCTCATTTCAACTAAATAATAACCAATTTTTAAGTTAGAATCGGGGAAAAGTACCAGAGATTTACTACTTCTATTTCTTTGTACAAAAATGAATAAGTTTTGTTTAATGACAATCAGAGACTACTGAGGTAGAAATGAGTAGTGTCGCTATGTAACTATAATAGATAAGAATGTTATAAAGGAGAATAAATGAAAGCACTAATTGTATTAGACTGTCAAAAAGGCATGCTAGAACGTGGGAATTTTGACGAGTTAAGAAAAACATTTTTAACATTACAAAAATATTTTTAAACAAAATGGAGATATCATCATTAATACGAGACATATTGATGAGAATGAAAATAGTATTATTTACAATGGAAATGAAAGTGGACGTTTAGATGAAGAATTGTCAGTCTTAGCTGACTATATTATTGAAAAGAAAGTCCAAATATTTTTCAATGTAAAGATTTGACGGAGATTTTAGTGAAGCATCAAATTAAAGAAGTTGTGATTACAGGATTGAATGCGGAATATTGTTTGTTTATTTTCTGCTATTATTGCTTCAGATAGAGGATATAAAGTAACTTATATTGAAGATGCCACTGCCAGTGTGAATAATGGGAAACATATGAAATGAAGGATTTAGATATTGTTGATTTCATTGGTTGTATATTAGATTGGTCAGGGGCAAGTAGAAGTATTATATCTTGATGAATTTGAAAGTAAAAACTAATAGATTTACTATAAATTGACAAAAGAAAATAGTTATTATTCCGGAGTTTGACACTAATAGAGCTAAAAGGTCTCAACGTTGATTTGGGCCAATGCTTTAGAGCCCATTAGTGTGATTTAGTCCGTCACGCCCGTAGGTGCGTGACTAAATAAACCACCCGCCATGCGGGTGCGCATCGAAGGTTATACTAAAAACTCCAATCGCGATACAATAAAGGTGTTCAAGCCTATCATATAGCGAGAGGAGAAAAAATATGGCTGAAAAAGCTAATAGTTTATCACATACAAAATGGATGTGTAAATACCACATTGTTTTTACACCTAAGTATAGACGGAAAGTTATCTATAATCAATATAGGAAAAAGTTTGGGAGAAATATTTCGTCGATTGTGTAGTAGTAAAGGGGTAGAGATTATAGAAGGACATCTTATGCCGGATCATGTTCATATGTTGGTAAGTATTCCACCAAGGATAAGTATTTCAAGTTTTATGGGGTATTTAAAAGGAAAAAGCGCACTAATGATGTTTGATAAACACGCAAATTTAAAAATATAAATTTGGGAACCGTCATTTTTGGGCAGAAGGCTATTATGTAAGCACAGTAGGTCTCAATGAAGCTACCATAAGAAAGTATATACAAGAACAAGAAAAAAACATGATATAGCAATTGATAAATTAAGTGTAAAAGAGTATGAGGATCCCTTTAGGGGTGATGGTAGTATACAAACGCCTCTTTAAGAGGCAAGTGACGAGTCAAAAGCAATAAGGCTTGAATAGTGAAGCCAGCGTCTTGAGGCGCTGGCTTGTAATCTGGGCTTATAGCCCTGGTTCAAACCACCCGTTAGACGGGTAGGTCGATGATTTTGCTTTACATGCGTACTTTTCATTGTTTCGTAAATTTAAAAATATATATCATATCGGTTGATAATTTCAAAATCAGTCTCAATTTGAAAAATATCACGAAGTTTATCGCTAATTTCACTTTCTAGAATAAGTAGGAACATAGCCTATTCCATAATGATGATTGATTAAACCTCTGAGAGTTTTTAGAATTTGAGGACAAGTAAATTGATGTTCTAGTTTGTGTTCTAATACTCGGTAAAGTGTTAATGCCAAGAAACATGTCATAAAGTGAGCCTCAATGCGATCTTTTCTGCTGAGATAAACTGGTCTAGACTTAAATTCACTTTTCATAATACGAAAACTTTCTTCAATTTCCCATCTTCTTTGACCAACACGAATAATATTTTCGTATCATCGTCTAAGTTAGTAGAAACTGCATAAATACCATCACTAACATTTCCGCAGCAATTTTTCCTCATCAAGCGAGTAGTGTTTTCTTTCTGCCACTTCACCGTCATCCGTAACATCTTTCACTAATCGCTTAAAATCAGTTGAGCGTTTTTGTCGAATTCTGAAGGAGATTTCTAATTTATGTAACGCTCTTTGGATATGGCGTTCTCGAATTCCTCTTTGATAGTCACGATATTTTTAAATGAGAAAGTGACAATTAATCGTTGATGTGGAATATCCTTTTCTGAGAATTCGCATACCTTATAAAATGTTTGTTGTTTTAAAGTAGGATCATCAGATTTTTCTATTTCCAGAAATAGAATATTGAGTATGATCATTACTACCAACCATAGACCATTGAGAGTCAGATAAAGCCCATTCCTTGTACTCTTTTGATAATTTTTAACTCGATTGAGTCGTTACATAGCCTCGTTGAGCAATGGTGTTATATCGTTTATTAGCTTTAGAAGATAAGCCTGCATCTGTACAAACAATGAATTTAGAGTGTTTAAAATCATTCACAATTTTTCTTTTCTAAAGGTTTCATCGTTGTTTGTTCATTTGTATTACCAGGATGAATACAAAAAGGCAAGAGGAATACCAGAAGCGTCCATAAATAACCCCATTTCAACAATTGGATTTGGACGATTTTCTTTTTGAACAACCATATTTACGAATACCCTCCGAATCTTCTTCTTCGATTTCAAAAATAAAATTTGTGCAGTCATAATACAGAATGCCTTTTGACGGTCGAGAGCTTTAAGAGAATTTTTGGTATAAATTCGATTGGATAAAAATCAGATTCTTTGGCAATCAATTCAAGAGAGACGATAAAAATGTTGAAGATCAAACTCTTTTCTTCTAGTAAGTATTTAGAAAAATTCAACAGTTGATTTCTTAGAAGAAGGAGAGAGAATACGCCCATAAACTAGACGAGATAAAATATCATTCAAAGGGAAAGTGATTTTATACTTGGATTGAATTTCTTTAGCAATTTTATGAAGACCTAATTCATAATAAAGTTTTTGTAGGAATAAGTATCCACCGAAGAATTCTCTTTGTTGATTCAATTTAAGACGTTTTTAGGACTAAGAGATAACAAAATATCTTGTTGTTCATCAAGTTCAGTTAGTTCAAGAGCACGTTGTTTAGCCCAAGTCATTGGATCAATCCCAGGATGTTCTTTTAATAATTTTTCATGATTGCCAAGAGTTTTTCAACAATGGTTGTTGAACGTTTTCCTTCGACTAAAAATATCCTTGATAATAGCGTAGTTAATAGAGTTTTTAGACACTGATACTCTCATTTTGGTCACCCTCAAGAATATTATAACATAGTACGAGAAAGTACGCAATATAAAAAGTGGTAAATTTGACATACGATAATATCAACGATTATCGCAATCTCTTACAATGTGTCAAACCCCGTGAATAATGGGAAACATATGAAATGAAGGATTTAGATATTGTTGATTTCATTGGTTGCATATTAGATTGGTCAGATAAGTAGAAGTATTATATCTTGATGAATTTGAAAGTAAAACTGATAGATTTGCTATAAAATTGACAAAAGAAAAATAGTTATTATAGAATGATGTCAGAGTTGAGGGAGAATTTTTATCCTTTCAATTACAGATTTTTCTAATAATCTATAGTGATATAGAAGTGTAAAAAGCACGTTACACTGCTTGGCAGAGCTAATGAACTGTTCCCTTGCGATAAGCCTAAAAAGCACAACAGTAGGAAGTTAGTTGCTTTTATATGAGTAACTAATCGATTGTCTTGTTCGGAGACTTTTCCGTTCCGTGTTTTTCTTTATGTAAAAATATACTCATGGATAAAATATAGAGCATTAGTTGACCTGATACCCAGCAGTTTAGCTTAAATGGGTTAGATCGTTTAGCGAGCCAAGTCGTTTGGCCTCGCTCATTGTTTAGTTTCTGACAAAATTTAGTAAAAATTAATCTGAATAATACAACTGAGTTTCGTGCTGGTTGGTTTGCTGAATCACAATCTTTGTCAATCAGTTCATTCACCATTTTCAACGGTTAATTCTGGTAACTTTGTATATTTCGGAAAATTTCGTCATAAACTTGGAGATATTAAGGATATCTCTTTGCTGAAGCGAGTTTTAACAGGATCAAAGCACTTCTAGGAGCAATGATTTAGACCGACGAATCCAGAATAAGTTTTCCATAGTATTTCGCGATAGGACTACCTCTAAAATTTTCGTCTACGGGAGCGCTGGAAAGAATTTTATTTATCGACACAATCGAAGAACGATTGGAAACGAGCTTTTATTACAAATAATACAGTATTCTCAACTAAGAAATGGAAACTACAGTATCTTGAAAAGAATTAATTTTGTAGGGCAAAACTTAATTTAACGAAACATTTCTCCAGAGTATTTTAGCTGGTATGTTTTAAGAGCTGTTTAAGACTTTAGACTCCGCCTCACATTACACAATATGATATAACAAAAGAGGTAGGTAGCCTTGAGTTACGCTCCAAGTAAAAGAGGAGTAGATTTTCATACGAAAAACAAATGCGCCTCGATTAATCGATAGAATCAGCGACAACGATAAATGCAACGCCTTGGGCATCTTTATGCTATATATACTTTATCTCAAAATCAGGGGGTTGGTTGATGATAATGTAAAGAAATGATTTAGCGATTATTTGCTTGAAAGGAATACCTGTTATATTCCTTATCTTCAAATTTAGTTTGAAAATGAAAAAATAGTATTAAAAATTAGATCATCATTCTGGGGTTAGTGCTCTTTCGTGATGAAAAATTGCTTTTCTTCACAATTTAATATAATTTATGGTCTTAAGTGGTACTGGAAGAGTAGTTACTTTAGAGTTCTGAATAATATGACAGGACACGCAAAATCAAAAATATTTTGCATAATGTATATAAGATTCTTCAAAGAGTATTAAAAGTTGATGTTGAATATCTTTAGATATTACTAAGTTCAGTAATTGGTCAAATACTTCGAATATTTCAGATTTACGTTCTATTAGGGTTTTGATACAGAGCATACTAATAACTATTTGTTAAAAAAAGAAACTCAGATGAACTCTTAATTAAACCATATGCACTTTCATATTTTCGAAATAAGTGATTTAATAATTGAAATTAAAGAATTGTGAGAAGAAAAGATAAAATTTGATGGAGAGTCGCGCCCAGACATTGACCCTAGAGAAGATTACAGAATCTTTCAGGAATTTGAACAGAGACAGTACAAAAGAAGATATTGTTAAAGATAAATAGTCATTTCACTGCGCAGATAAAATTCAAAATACATCTATAGATCTTAATATATATCAGAAGATGCGATTAAAGATTAATAAACTAAAACTTGAAAAACTCAGAGAATTTCAAAGAACTTAATTATGTTCCTTGAAAAGAGCATGTCGATAATCTCTTATGAGATAGGGTCAAGTTAACAGGCGATCATCTGATGGACAACGGTTGAAACTTTTAGTAGGATACCAGGTACGATAGCGATACTTGGTTAATTTTATTAAATCAGGGAATAATTTAGCAGAAAATTTAAATTTAGGACACCCCTGACCACATTGCCATCGGTCTTGTGATGAAGCTCATTAGATTACAAAGGGCTTTATTCAAAATTTATAAAAAGACACTACACAAACTCAACTAGACGAAAATACAGCAAGTATCAAAGGATCTAGCATTACAGGGCCACTGTCGAGTAGATCTTCAGCGAGAGCAATCACCTTCCCTTGAGACAAAAGTCTGACCTTATAACCTTAAACGAGCAGATAATTAAACATACGAGATTAGCTCTTAAAGTAAATTGAGAGGTTTCAGGAAACCCATAGAAGACACTTCGCAAAAGTGACAAGAAGAGATGATAAACTATTGACCTGGTTATCTGAAGAAATAGAAAAGTACTCAACCAATCGCAAAATTGAATTAAATTCTGAAACAGCGCAGAGAATAGACTATCTTTAGAGAAAATACAATCAGCAATTAATGACACTCTGAAGAAAAGACTCTCTGGATTTCTCAATTTCACTCCAACTGACTAAGTTTAGTGAAATGCAAATAGACTATTTCAAAGAAAGAAAATTATCTGAGATAAATACTACAAAAATTAGAGTCATTTTAAGTAGGCACATAACTGACTCTCCTTACAGATAATCTCCTAGAAAACATTTCAAGCAAAATTTAAAGAAACTTGGATTAAGATCTCTCAATCAATACAAGCTTCAATAGTAAGGAAAACAACAAACAGAGTTGGTATTGGTGAATAATAAAATATAGAAGATATTCTTAGTGAGGGTGAACAAAAAGCCACCTTAGCGCATTGTTATCTCCGAAATTAGTCTTTCATATAAAGCACTATAATCTTTGATGACCCTGTCAATAGTTTAGACCATCGAATTATGAATAATTTTCTGAGTTATTAATGTCGTTAGATAACCAAATTATTATATTTACTCATAATAGATGTTTCTTGATTGTTTTGAATAAGTTCCGGAGGTCATATGTAAAAATATAAATGGAGGATGTAGTAAATCAAAGGTAGCATATTTTCCTTTACGAAACTTTGAGTGATGGTAAAGACAAAAAAGGTATAATAAGAATAAAACATACTGAAAACTTAAATACTTATATTTCTGATATTGAAAATTATTATCAGAAAATCCATTGTCAAATAATAGTATTCTTTTGGTGGCACTTGCATCAATGCTGCACGAGCTGAAGGAATTTTTGTTCTTGCTAATCCTTGAGTGGCTAATGTAAAAATGCTTTGAAAGAAAGATTTTCTACTGGGAATGGATGAGTCAAGTTTGTGGTTCATCGGATGTTTGGAAGACTTCTGGACTCCAAGTAAAATATCGTGATTAAAGTCACCGCCAACAATAACATGAGTTTCCTTTTGCATATTCACTTTCCATATAATGGAATAGCTTTTCTAACTAGTAGCTTTTTCCAATTGTTGGATCTTTTTGTAGCCTGGGCAGATAAGTGAATATTGATTAATGCTAATTGTTTCTGATTTTGAAACGGGTAAGTAACTAACGGTAAGCTCGGTCCTAAATCGAAAAATTTGTGAAATTCGTTTCAATTGGTAAACTATATCGTTTGCTAGATTGAATCGTGTATTTTGACATCGTTAGGATTCAGAAGTTGCTTTTCAATGGAAAGATCTAATAGTGGATAAAATAAATAAGGTGAATCATAGTTTTGTCCAAATATCCAGTTGTTTCTCAAAAGCCTGGTGATGTGAATTCCACTTCACATCCACATGTTGGGAACGATCTCCATCATGTCTATTTCTTGGAATAGAGCAATATCTGGTTGAATCATCTGAATCGCATTTTTGATTCCTTGCATATTATTTAATACGGTTTTGTCGATTATAAGCTCTTGAATATTTTCACCACATCCATAAAGAAGCTATAGTCTTGAGGGTAAGCTCCCATATCCGATATTAAAGAGGATATGGTATAATCTTTTCAGTGTTGAGAGATTGGTGGTATGGATGGTAACTGATAAAAGACGGAATTATCTTCTAAACGATAATAAGCGAGTATAACCATAAATAAAATAACCAATAATCAAACTGATAAGAATGATTATAGGACTTAAAAATAAAATGAGTTTTCGATCTGAATGACATGTTTTCTTTCACTCATAATAAATTCCTTTTATTGTCAATAATTTCTTTATCGATTATAGCACGATGCTAAAACTACACAAACATGAATTTCATTTTCGTGACGGTACTTTCTATTTTTGGTGTATAGTGGCTCTGTTATAAAAGAGCCACTAGGGAGGTTTATTATGGCGAAGTAGAAAGCTTCACATTAGATCATAATAAAGTAGTGCACCTTATGTGCGTGCAAATTACAGAAGAAGAAGTAGGAGAGGAGATCGTATTACGAATTTCGATATTCGTTTCTTACAACCGAGATAACCAAAGTAAACAGGTGTCATTCATGCATTTTTGAACATTTAATACTTGGTTTATTAAGAGATAGAAGTGAACGGAATTATTGACCTCTCTCCATTTGGATGCCGTACTGGATTCCATTTAATTACATAGAACACCAAGTGCAGAAACAATTGCCGTTGCGCTAGCAACACTAGAACTAGAGTGTTCATGAAATTTGTTTTGAAGATATTCAAAGGGAATTTCAGCAGCGGTACAATGTGGAAACTACAAAAGATCATTCATTGTTCAGGGCAAAAGAATACGCAAAAGTGAAGTGTTAGAACGAGGAATCAGCATCGACATTCAGAAAGAAAAGTGTTTAATGACTCGTTTATTGTCGTGAAGTAAGGAAGGAGACTTCCTAACCACGTTTTTAACTACTTATAAGTTAGAAATTTATTTTGTATGAAGAGAGTATATGTTTTCAAAATCCAGTAAAATAAAAGGTCTTTTCTTTTAATAGCATGAGTAATGTGTCTGCAGTAGATAATATTACGGAAATAAGTCGAGACCGAGGCTCGAATTTTGTAGCCAAGACAGCGTAGCTGGCTACTGGCGATCCTAATGCTAATAAGTAAGGAAAAGACCTTTTATCAGACTGTTATTCTATTTTGTTTTCCGCTGTTTTTCCTGTTGTTGTGCGGTTTTCTTTGTGCAAATGTTTGTTGAGCTAGGTGCAGTAGGCGCTTTGATTAGCACTCTAGCTTAACGTTTGAAGTTTCTGGAAAGAATACTTTATTGCCTTGAGCTTCTAATTCAGCATCAATTTCTGCAGTACTTTTGGACAGATAGATTGGTTTTGAATCCATGTTTGTAAGATTGCAGTTAAACCAGAAGTGAAAGTAAATCCCAATCCCTGCAGCCGTACCAACAGTGAACATTAACATCATGACAGGCATCATATATAGCGTCGCTTTTGCGAGCCTTTTGCGTTTTCATCCATATATAATTGGCTAATATAACCTTGAATTAAATGAAATAACAGCAGTAGCAATCGCAATTGGTAAATACAGTGCTACCTAATGAAACTCCCATAAATGAACTGTTTTGAAATTTCAGGAGAGTATAAAATCTACATTATATAAAGCACTATAAACTGGCATTGTGACTAATACTGGAAGACATCAAGCAATCCACCTGTTAATGAAACATTATTTAAACGATAAATTTCCATTGTATATTGTTGAACTTCCATACGTTGTTCTGGTGTCCGGGTCATCTCCATAACGTTCATTCATTTTATCAATATATGGTTTTAATAACATCCATTTTTCTTGGTTCATTAACATTGGCTTTCATTTGTTTAAACATGGTTGGCATTAAAATAATACGAACTACAATTGAAACAATCATAATAGAAATGACATAGTTCCCACCAATTGCTGAAGCAATCCAGTTTAAAATGGTTTGAGTCGGTACTGCTAAATAATCATACACAACCCCATACGGTTGATTAGTGGCTTTGTCAATTTGTACACATCCGGATAGGAATAGCACAAGTAAGCTCGATAGAGCTGCTAATTGAACTTTTTGTTAATTTCATGAATCACATTCCTTTATTTTTCTGTCAAACACAATCATTTTGCTTTATATTGAATAGAATAGCAATGAAAAATCAGTGTATATGGATTTCTCTCTCATTAATAATAGATTGAAAATCCTTTATAAATAGGTTCGTTTTCAATAATTTCTACTGTTGATGAACGGATTTTTGCATACACGGAGATGGGGGAGAAGTTTTTACTCGGTCTACAAAAGCATAGGCTCTCCGGGGTATCCTGGACAATGATTTCAACGGAAGCATCGATTTTTATTTTTAACCATTCCGTTTATTTGTAATTGGTCTGCTAAACGTTTTTGGTATAAAAACGAAAAGCCAACTCCTTGAACAAGTCCCAAACTCTAAGACGTAATGTAATCATTTGAATTCCTCCTTTTTAACTATCCTAACAAAAATATATGAATTTTCAATGGATGAAGATAACAAGTTTGAAAAAGTTTGGTATACTGTTAGTAAGAGGTGATTGTATGTATTGTGTTATTCAGACAAAGAGGGTCGATGAACCTTGGTGGATGATGGACGATTGGAAAGAGATGATTGTTCTAGAAGAATCTTGTTCCACTATAGAAGAAGCAAAAAACTTTATCAAAAATTAATAGAAAAATATACAGCGCAATATCAAAAGAAACGTGAGAAGAAGTTTTCTTGTGCATTTTGGATGAAAATGAATGTGAATATTGTGAGACTTGTGAAGATTGTTTGCAACTCTATTATGGAGTTCTCATTTTAACACCAGAAGGAAAACTATATTCAAGAAGGATGAAAGTGGCTAAGCAAGAACAAAAAGAAAAACGAAAATCTACGAAAAAGAATATGGATTCTGCAATATCTATTGAAATTGTAATGGCGATTTTGATTCTCATTCAATTTTTAGCCATTTTCAAATTAGGATTTTTAGGAAGATTCTTTGCAAATAGTATTCGTTTTTGTAGGAGATTTATTGATATATGCGAGGATTGTTGGAATAATCGCTTCAATAGGATATTATTCCGTGGTAGAATTCATTCCATTCTAAAAATGGATTGGTGTTGCAACGTGTCTTTTTGATTGCGATTTTCTATGGGTTGAAGTAGCAAGTTTTAGTAATCATGTCAAGCTGGAGAGACAGTATTTAAAAGAAATGATGGCTCGTTATGCGATTGATTTTTAAAGCAAATACGAACGAACAAAAATTTAGGTTCCGGAATGATTGGAGCATTGTTTTTATACGGTGACGTATTTCTTAGTTTCTCAATGAGAACTTATTTGACGATTTTTCGTACTATTTATGATTGCTATATTCGTAGCATTTGAAATTCATAAGAGATGTCTTCGAAGTTTTTAAGAAATTGGACTGCTCAAAATTCAACACCAACTAGAAGAGAATAAAGTTGAAAAAGAATCTCGTGTGCAGGAAACTAAACCAGAAGTGATTGAAACAAAACCAAAAGAAGTCAAAGAAAAAGAAACCTTCTTTAATCGACAAGATGAAAAACTTTGTGTTTTTGATGAAGAGGAAAGAAGAGGATGAGATGAGTTTTGAAGAACTGTCCTGAGTAACACCTCCTCCTGTTACAAAAACCAATTGTTGAAGAGGAGTTTATTCAACCGAAACGAGAAGAACCAACTTCTACAGACATTCTATCGAACCTACAGAAGTAGAGGGAAAGATACAGAGGATTTAGAAGACTTTGTGCCATTAATGGAGGAACTGATGATTCAGATTATCAATTGCCACCATTAACATTATTAAATCAATTCCACCATCTGATCAATCAGATGAGAAGATGATTGTTGAGAAGAATCTTCAAAAATTTTAGAGCGAACATTTGAAAGTTTTGGAGTAGAAGCAAAAGTGATGCCAAATCCATTAGTAGGGCCTGCTGTAACTAAAATTTGAAATTAAGCCTGCTATTGGAGTGAAGGTTAGTAAAATTGTGAATTTAAGTGATGATATTGCTTTTAGCTCTTGCTGCAAAAAGATATTCGTATTGAAGCGCCTATTCCTGGAAAACCTTATGTAGGAATTGAAGTTCCAAATAGTAAAACAAGTTTTTGTGGCTTTCAGTGATGTGATTCAAGCAGCTCTTCAATCACCAAAACCATTGGATGTCCCATTAGGAAGAGATATTTCTGGAAATGTTCGATTATGCGATATTTCTAAAATGCCTCACTTATTAATTGCTGGTTCAACGGGTAGTGGGAAGTCTGTGTATATTAATGGCATTATTACAAGTATTTTGATGAAGACAAAACCGCATGAAGTTAAATTAATGATGATTGACCCTAAAATGGTAGAGTTAAATGGCTATAATGGGATTCCTCATTTATTAACGCCTGTTGTCACAAATCCAAGAAAAAGCAGCGCAAGCTTTGAAAAAGTTGTGACTGAAATGGAAAAAACGGTATGAAATGTTTGCCGCAATGGGAATGAAAAAAATATCGATGGCTATAACGCTCATGTCGCTTCTTATAATGCGGAAACAGGGAGAAGAGAATCCATTACTTCCATATATTGTAGTCATTGTAGATGAGTTAGCAGACTTAATGATGGTTGCAAGTAATGAAGTCGAAGATGCAATTATTCGTTTAGCGCAAATGGCTCGTGCAGCGGGGATTCATATGATTTTAGCAACGCAACGTCCATCAGTTGATGTTATTACGGGAATTATTAAAGCAAATGTTCCTTCAAGAATTGCTTTTGCAGTATCCAGTGGTACAGATTCTCGTACGATTATTGATTCAAGTGGTGCTGAAAAAAATTACTTGGTCGAGGAGATATGTTATACATTCCAATGGGTGAGAATAAGCCGATTCGTGTACAAGGAGCTTATTTAACCGATGAAGAAGTAGAAAGAATTGTCGACTTTGTAAAAACACAACAAGAAGTGGAATACGATGAGACAATGATGCTTCCAGAAACATCAGAGGAGTAGTTCAGATGATCCGGAAGATGATTTATTTTTATGAAGTATTAGAAATGATCCGAGAATTAGAAACGATTAGTACTTCTTATATTCAACGCCGATTTAAAAATTGGATTCAATCGTGCCGCTCGTTTAATTGAAGAGTTAGAAGCAAGAGGGTATGTAGGACCTTCAGAAGGAAGTAAGCCAAGAAAAGTAAACGTGGATGCTTTTACTTCTGATAATGAACCGCAAGATCCCACCAATTGCATAATCAGTAAATGCTAGGATAAGTGTTGACAAAATGTTAGAATAAAAACCTAACGATAAAGCTTCACTAACCTAGCATTTTTGAAATCAGTCTTTAGATGGATAGTCAGAAACGAAGGAATATGATACTTTTATAGTGAGAAAGTTTTCTAAAGAAAGAAGGATATAAATGAAAAATAATCGATTCATCTCCATTCTATTTATCATAGCAGTTGGGATGTGTTTAACAGGATTTCAGCTGTTTACAAATGACCATTTATTATATTTATTTGTGTTAGGAATTATTTTTGTTGGAATTGCTGTTCAATTAAAAAAATCGTTTTATTCGTACAAATGGACTTTTCTTTGGAATATTAATGATTCTTTTAGCTGTATTTTCTACATGGGGAATTTGGCTAGCTGGAAGTATTTTGATCGTTTACGGTCTTTCATATGGAAGAAAATTAATCAAAAAAATATTTTTCAGATGGCAGTGAATGGATTTGGAAGAAAAAAGATATGTTTCTGTTAAGTTAGAAGAACCTTCTGAGCGATTTGATACGCAAAGACAGGAATGGATCGGAGTCCAAAAATTGGAAAAAGATACATTTGAATGGGATGATATTAATATTAGCCAATTTATGGGAGATACGATTATCGATTTAGGAAATACCGTTCTTCCCAAATGAACAAAAATACCATTATGATTCGAAAAGGAATGGGGCGTATTCGTGTTATTGTTCCAATTGGAATTGGGGTAAAACTTTGTCATAATGCATTTATTGGCGAGTTAAAGTTTGAAGGAGAACAGTTAAAAATTAAAAATGAGACAGTTACAATGTATTCAGAACGTTTTTGAATCAAGTAATAAGAAAATTATCATTATCTCATCAGTCCTTATAGGAGAAATTGAGGTGATTGAAGCATGAAGAAGTGGTTTTTACGTGTCTGTTTTGTCGTGTTTTTATTTGTCTCTAGCATCTTTTTAATAGGAGTGAATGTTCTACATTCATTATTTGATATTGAATTATTAGAAAAATTATCTTCGAATCAATTAATTGTATTATTTTTAGTAGTGACGGTAATCGTCTTTATTATAACTTTTATGGCAGCAAGTATTGTATTTTTCTTACAAAGATTAACGGATTCTGTTATTTATAATCAATTAGAAGCGATTAGAAATCAGCAATTTTCAAATGTTAAAAAGTCGGTGAATGACATTTGGTATCGTCCGTTATTAATGATACGATTGGATACATTTTTCCAAGAAACTGCTAAAATTGCAGAAATGCAAGAACAATTTGTTCAAAATCTTCAACAAATTTCTTCTAGACCGGAATATATTGGTGAAGAAACGAAGGAAGAAATTATTGAATTGGAAAGACATCGTATTGCTCGAGAGTTACATGATTCAGTAAGTCAACAATTGTTTGCTGCGATGATGATGTTATCAGCTATGAATGAACAATCAACTATCTCCAGCAATACAACAACAACTAGCTTTAGTAGAGAAAGTGATCAATGATTCGCAATCAGAAATGAGAGCGTTACTTTTTACATTTACGTCAATTTCACTCGAAAAATAAAAACATTAGTTCAAGGGATTGAAAGTTTATTAAGAGAATTAACGACAAAAGTGCAATTATCGCTTCATTGGGAACTAGATGAAGTGACCCTTCCAAAAGTACATTTTGAAGATCACCTGTTTAGAATTGTACAAGAATTGGTGTCGAATACATTACGACATGCAAAAAGCCAAACAATTAGAAGTATTTTTAAAAACAAATGGATGATTATATTATTTTAAAACTAGTAGATGATGGGATTGGATTTGATACAAGTGTTTCAAAATCTGGAAGTTATGGTTTGAAAAAAATATTGAAGAACGTGTTGCAGGAATGGGAGGACAATGCAAAATTGTTAGTATTGTAAACCAAGGAACCATTATAGAAATAAAAATTCCTCAAAAAGTAGGAGAAGGAGTAGTTGAATGATTAAAGTTTTATTAGTAGATGACCATGAAATGGTTCGATTAGGGGAGTATCAGCTTATTTATCTGTTCAAGAAGATATTGAAGTGATTGCCCAAGCAGAAAATGGGAAAAATTGGTGTTGAAAAAGCACTAGAATTAAAACCGGATATTATTTTAATGGACTTAGTGATGCCTGTCATGGATGGAATTGAAGCAACAAAAGAAATTTTATCGAAATGGAAAGAAGCTAAAATTATTATTGTGACAAGTTTTATTGATGATGAAAAGAGTTTATCCAGCTATTAGTGCTGGAGCAAAAAGTTATTTACTAAAAAAACTTCGTCTGCTTCTGAAATTGCTCAAGCGATTCGTGATACTTATCGTGGAGAAGGAGTATTCGAAAAAGAAGTGAGTGAGAAGTTAGAGCATCGTCATGAAGTAGAAGAAGAATTTCGTCTTTATGAAGAATTAACGAGTCGTGAAAAAGAAGTGCTTTTATTGATTGCTCAAGGAAAATCGAACCAAGAAATTGCGGATGAGTGTTTTATTACGTTAAAAACGGTGAAGACGCATGTTTCGAATATTTTATCGAAGTTGCAAGTAGAAGACCGTACACAAGCGACGATATATGCGTTTAAGCATCATTTGGTCCAACCATAATTATTATTTTTAAAGGACTTTTCTGAAATAGTAGTAATGGACGGCAGCAGCCTTGCATTGCAAGTCTCATGCCTAATACTACTATGAAAAGTCTTTGTAGTTTTACATTAGAGAACGTTAAATAGAATGAGTGACTGTTTTCAGCAATAAAATGCTAAAAATAGTCATTCTATTTTTATTTTACAATAATCAAAAAATATTGTACGCTTAGGGATTAGAAAAACTTTTTCATGAAAGTAGGATATTATGATACGGACTAGTAAAAATCAATTGGATTAAGCGATAAAATCCGTATGCAAAGAGATTCAAAAAGAAATATTATTAGAAGGTTCTTCCTGGTTAACGATTGGTAGTATGGTTTCCAGATTACTAGGAGCATTATACATTATTCCATGGGGAGCGATGTTTGCCACTCAACGAGATGATGCCAACTTCTTATATTTCATTGCATACAATATTTATGCATTAGTATTACAAATTTCAACGGCTGGGATTCCAGTAGCCATTTCAAAAATTGTGGCGGATAATCAATCAAGAAAAAGATTACGAAACGAGTTGGAATATTTTTTTAAAAGGCGGAATGTTATTTATGACAGCAACAGGGATTGTTAGTGCGATTGTCATGTTTGTAACGGCTCCTTATTTTGCAAAAGGGGTTCTGCTCAAGAAATTCAAGATAGTATCATGGTCATTCGTTCGCTAGTTCCAGCAGTTGTGATTATTCCTCCATTAAGTTTATTAAGAGGGTATTATCAAGGGTATAGTGATATGGCACCTTCTGCTAAATCTCAGTTATGAGGAGCAAATCGTGCGTATTATTTATATGTTACTCTTAACGTTCTATCGTTATGAAAGTTATTTGGTGGTAGTTATGCAGTGGCAGTAGCGCATTCAACGTTTGCTGCATTTGTTGGGGCAGTTGTTGCATTTGTCTATTTAGGCTATAAAATGTGGAAAGATATGCCTGGAATGAAGCGATTAATGAGTGAAGGTCGTCCTGCTCGTAATATGAGTTTTGGTCGTATTGTGTTTGAAGTGATTCGTGAAGCTTTACCATTTGTGATTGTGACTTCAAGTATTCAATTAATTAGTATTTTTGGATCAAGAAACTTTTCAACCACTAGCGATGACATTTACTCATTTTGAATTTTTGAACAAAGTAAAGAATTATTAACGATTTTTGGATTTAATGCCAATAAAATTATTATGATTATTTTGTCTCTTGCCATTAGTATTTCAACAGCAGCATTACCATTATTAGCTTCTCATTATTCAGTGAAAAATCATGTAGAAGTGAAAAATGTGATTGAGGAAAAATATTGGTTTATATTCCTTTATTATGATTCCAGCTTCTGTTGGAATGGCAATTGTAGCAGAACCAATTTATAATGTGTTTTATTCACCAAGTAAAAGATGGAACGTATTTATTAATGATTTCCTGTGTGTTATGTATTTTTATGGGGGGCTTTTACAGTCTTTACTTCCATTCAACAATCTATGCAGCAACATGTGATTGCAATTAAAGCTTTAGTCATTGCTTTAGTAGTGAAAAATGTTATGGCAACCAATGATGATTTACTTTCTTTGAAGGTGCAGGTCCATTATGGGCGACAAGTCTAGGGTTTATTTTAGCAACCGTTTATATGGGGTATCACTTATATTATCAAACCTTATTTAATCTTAAAAAAAGTGGGGATTCAATTAGCAAAAGTAATAGGATTTCATTCATTATGATGATTATCAGTTCCTTAACTTTAGTAGGATTAAAACAAATTATGAATATTGATGGAAAATTAATGGCGATGATTGCTGTTGCGATTGTTGGTTTTGTTGGAACGATTGTTTATGGATTGATGAGTTTGTATACAAGATTAGCAGATGAATTATTAGGGCAAAGAATGGTTGCAATTCGTAGAAAAACTAAAAAAATGAAGGAGTAGGTTTAGTGAGACTAGATAAATTTTTAGCTGATTCTGGAATAGCAACACGTTCCCAAAGTAAAATTAATATTAAAACAAAAAGCGTGTTCGAAAAATCAAGAAATTGTAACCAATGGTAAGGTACAAATCGATGAGAAATTAGATGAAATTTACTTTAGATAATGAAAGAGTCTATTATGAAAATATTTGTACTATGTGATGAACAAGCCAAAAGGGCTTTATTTCAGCAACAGAGGATACGAAACACGCAACCGTGTTGGACTTGATTGGTGAATTAGCACAGAAACGTGGAGTCTTTCCGGTAGGAAGACTCGATATTGATACGCATGGATTTCTATTATTAACGAATAATGGAGCTTTTGAGTCATGCGATGTTATCCCCTAAAAAAACATGTTGAAAAAAACCTATGTTGCTAAAAACTGATGGAATCATGACAGATGAGGATCAAGTTTCTTTTGAAAAAGGAATTACATTGGATGATGGTTATGAATGTATGCCAGCTCATTTAAAGATTCTTTCCATGGATGAAAATCATCAAACTTCTCTTGTCCAAATTACGATAAAAGAAGGTAAATTTCATCAAGTAAAAACGGATGGTGAAAAGCTTGTGGTAAAACAGTAGTAGATTTACAACGGATTAGTATGGGGACCATTACACTTAGATGAATCTTTAAAACTTGGAGAGTTTCGCAGTTTAAATAATTCAGAATTAGAAGCCTTAAAAATTTTTTAATGTAGAATTATAATGAAGAAGAGGAGTAAGAAATGAATGTTTCTTACTCCTTTTTAGTGTTCTCTTCTAGCAAAATAGATGGAAAAAATGATAAGATAAACCTAATGAATTTCGTAAAGGAGCGATAATATGACAATTAATTGGAAAAAGAAGTTGAAAGTCGTAAAGAAGACTTATTAAAAGATTTATTTGATTTATTACGTATTGATAGTGTTCGTGATGATTCAAAAAGCAAGTGAGGATGCACCAGTAGGTCCTGGACCTAAAAAAGCTTTAGAAGCCTTTTTAGCTATTGGGGGAACGTGATGGATTTACAACAAAAAAATGGTTGGAAATTTAGCAGGTCATATTGAATTTGCTCCAAATCCTGACTATAAAAGAAACATTAGGAGTATTAGGACATGTGGACGTTGTTCCTGTTGGAACAGGTTGGGAAACAGATCCTTTTTGAACCACAAATTATTAATGACCGTATTTATGCACGTGGTTCAAGTGATGATAAAGGGCCAAAGTATGGCAGCTTATTATGCGCTAAAAAAATGATTAAAAGAATTAGGATTACCAGTATCAAAAACGTGTTCGTTTCATTATTGGTACAGATGAAGAATCTGGTTGGAAATGTATGGATCGTTACTTCCAAAACAGAAGAAATGCCATGATTTTGGATTCTCACCAGATGCTGAATTCCCAATTATTAACGGAGAAAAAGGAATTTTATCTCTACATTTTGAACTAGCTGCAGGAGAAAGCAATGGAGAATTCCAATTGAAAAACTTCCATTCTGGATTAAGAGAAAATATGGTACCTCAAGATGCTCATGCAGAAGTAGTTGTTCCAAATTCTTCTGAATTTGTAGCAGCATTTGAATGCTTATATTGCAGCAAATCCAGTTGAAGGAACAGCTTCAGTGAATGAAGGTGTAGTTGTATTAGATGTCAGTTGGTAAATCAGCTCATGGTTCAACACCTCATGCAGGAATTAATGCAGCAACTTATTTAGCAACATTCTTAAATCAATATGAGTTTTGCAGGACAAGCGAAAAACTTCTTATCATTTGCTGCAGACGTTCTTCACTTAGATACAGATGGTGCAAAAATTAAATGTAGCATTTGAAGATTCAGTAATGGGACCATTAACTGCAAATGCAGGGATTTTTAACATTTGCTCCAGAAGTAGGGAGGGAAAATTAGTGGTTAACTTTCCGTTACCCACGTGGAATTGATGCAAAAACAGTTGAAACAAAAGCAAATGCTGTGTCATCTAAACTATGGATTGACTGTTTCTGCTGGTAAATCTCAAGTTCCTCACTATGTTTCACCAGAAGATCCATTGGTAGCAACATTATTAGAGGTATATGCAAAAACAAACAGGACTTCCAGCTCATGAACAATCCATCGGTGGAGGAACTTATGGTCGTATTTTTTTGAACGTGGAGTAGCGTATGGAGCTTTATTCCCAGATTCAATTGATACAATGCACCAAGCAAATGAATTCTTTTGCATTAGATGATTTATTCCGTTCAACAGCGATTTATGCAGAAGCAATTTATGAATTAATCAAATAAGAAATCAAAGAAACTTTCTAAAGGACTAAATATTCGCTATAAAATTGCGGATTTTGGTCCTTTTTCGAAAAATTTTTGCTATACAGTATACAAACGTGATATACTAGTCCTGTATGTAAATTAAAATGTAGATAAATAAATTTTGGAGGAAGAGATATGGGATTTTTATATTTCTTACTTATAATCGTGGTGTTAGGGGCCATTGGTTATGGGTAGCACATTACTTAAGTCAAAAAGCAAAGTAAAGTTATCGAAGAATTAGGGAGTTAAAAAAACAAAAAAATTAATGACTGTACCAATTGCAGATATTTTATTTACGTTAAAAAAATCTGAATTTAACAGGACAAACAAAACGCACGTATGAAACTTGGCAAAGCAACTTGGCAAACTATTACTCGTTTCCGTTTTCCAGAAATTGAAGCATGCATTAGTGAGTGCTGAACAATATACACAACGTTTGAAATTTTTGTAAAAGGTTCTCAAATTTCAAATCAAGCTAGTCAATTAATTGAAGAAACTAAAGTAGAAGTCGATAAAATTTACACAGCATTACAAAAATTATTAGATAGCGAAAAGAAAAACCGTGAAGAATTAGAAGTGTTACAAGAACGTTATGCAAGTATGCGTAAAGATTTATTAGCTCATAGTTTTCTCATTTGGTGAAGCGTTAGAGTCATTAGAAAAAAACGTTTATCTTATTTAGAATTAGATTTTACAAAATTCAATACTTTAACCAAATGAAGGTGACCACTTAGAAGCTAAAGAAGTTCTAGGACGAATCGAAACAGAAATGCAAGATTTTGAACAAATTGTGGAAGAAGTGCCTAAATATTTAAAAAGAAATCGAAGAAGAATATGAAGACCAAGTAGCTGACTTAAAAAGAAGGCTATCAAAAAAATGGTGGAAGAACATTATCAATTCCCTAAAATTTCTATTCCAAGTGAAATTCAAAAAAATTGAAGAAATTATTGCGGTTGCAAGAGAACATATTAAAAGCAACTGAATTAGAAGAAGCTCGTCAACAATTAGATAAAGTAGCACGTGAAATTGATCAATTATATTTAGTAATGGAAACTGAATATGAAGCAAAAAGCATTTGTGAAGAGAAATCGTGCTCAAGTAGAAAGAAAAATTAAATCAAGTTTTTACAAAGCAATCGTTATGTGAATATTGAAGTAGATCGTGTATCTCAAAACTTTGTACTAGCGAATAATGAATTTAATCGTGTTCAAGATTTTTGCAAAACAATTGGAAAAAGAACAAGAGGCTGTTTGCTTACTACAGTAAAGCATTACAAAATCAACAAGTTCCTTATTCAATTGTGAAAGAACATTATGAAATTGTATTAAATACTTTTAAAAAGAAATTGATGAAAATCAATTAGCATTAGTGAATACATTGACAGATTTAAGTCAACAAGAGAAAAAGAGTATTCGTGATGGTTTAGATGTATTTTTGAATTAGATTTACGTAATATGAAACGTACGATTGAAAAAAATATCATTTACCAGGCTTACCAAAAGAATATTTAGAATTATTCTTTGCAACAAGTTCTCGTATCGAACAATTATCTCAATTAATGAATCGTGTAAAATTAGATATGACTGAAATTACAGGATTAAATCAAACAATTGAAGATGATGTTGAAAAATTAGATATTATGACTGAAGAAATTGTGGATAATGCTCAATTAACAGAATTTATGATTCAACAAGCCAATCGTTATCGTTTAGAGCATCCTGAAATCGATACAGCTATTCAACAAGCTTTAGAACAATTTAATCATTTCTATCGTTATGCAGAATCATTAGCTATTATTGAAAAAAAGCATTGAAACCAAGTCGATCCTGGTTCTGCACAACGTGTACGTGATAGTTATCAATCAGAAAAAGAAATAACAGTTTATTCTTCTAAACGTAAAAAAGAAGCCGAGAGGCTTCTTTTTTTTTAAAACTCCCATTTTACGTGTTTTTGGTGAAAAATGGTACACTTAACATAATATGGTAACGAATGAAAGGGATGAAAGTTGTGTCTCAAAAAGAAACAGCGTTATCGTGCAAATATTGCTGGAAAGACTTATACCATTTTAGGTACAAAATCTCATCAGCATATGCATAGCGTCATTAAATTATTAAATGAACAGTGGAATGAACTCAGTGAAGTTGCTAAAAGAATGTTCTAATGAAGAAAAAGCCATTTTACTAGCGATTAATGCAGTGAGTGTACAATTAGAAAAAAACAAGAACAATTAATGATGTTAGAAGAAGAAAATCAACAATTGAAGAAAAAAATGTTTCACATCATAGAGTAGTAAACGTCAAAGTATTGCTCTAGAACGTAAGGAACAATTTGAAAAAAACAATTTGCAGAACAAGAAGATTTATGGAGAAAGTAGGTGCTTGATGGTAACAATTGTCATTTTATTATTTTTTTATTATTAGGAATTTATACAGGTGCTAGAAGAGGATTAGCTTTACAAATCCTTCATTTTATTGGATATATTATTTCTACTTTTATTGCTATATTTGGTTATCGAGCATTTTCTAAAAATGATTGAAATGTATGTACCTTTTCCATCTTATATTCCTGGAACACATTTAGCGAGTTTTTCTGAAGGTCAAGCATTAGGAATGGATCAATCGTTTTTATTACTTATTCTCATTTATTGTCATTATGGTTGTGAACTGGGCAATTGTTCGTTTTGATTACAACTGTGATTAAAAGAAATGACAAAATTACCAATTATTAAAGCAATTTAATACATTAGGAGGAGCGATTTTAGGATTTGTTTTTCCACTATGTAGCAATTTTCTTTGTATTATATTTAGTAGCGATGATTCCTACAGATTCAGTACAAAAAGATTTTTGAAGGACATACTCTAGCGAAATTGGATTGTGACACATACTCCATTATTCTCAGGAATTGTTAAAAATGTGGTTGTTTTCATAATCTATGATTAGAAATCCATTCAATGAAAGAAATAGTAGAAATCTATAAGAGTGGAAAATATTTTATTTTTCACTTTTTCTGTCTAAAGGAGGAGAAAGCATGAATCAGAAAAATTGAAGATATTTTAGAATTTCATAAAAATTCGACATGCTGTAAGAGAATTTGCAAATACTCAAAAAGCAAAAAAACAATGATTCTTCAATTACCAATTGAAACAAATGCTCAAAAATTCGACATAAAATTGAAGAAACAAGAGATGCTGTAACAATTTTACGATTAAAACAAGGAATTCCCGATTCCTAAATTAGAAGATATTAGTGTATCCATTAAACGATTAGAAGTAGAAGCAGGTTTAAATGGAAGAGAATTAAGTGAAATCTTTAAAAAGTATTACAAACAACAAATCAAGTGGCTACTCTTTTGAAAAAGTGAAAGAAGAAGAAATTGCATTAGATCGATTGCCACAATTAGTTGAAAAAAGTTAGAATATTTACCAGAAATTTCTAAACAATTACAATTATCGATCCGTGAAGATGGGATATGTATTAGATGATGCATCCATCGCATTTAAAAGGAATTCGTCAAGGAATTTCCAGAACTGAACAAGAAATTAAAGGGCAATTGGATACATATGTCACTGGGAAAATATGCCAAAATATTTAACGGACTCTTTAATTACAATTCGTAATGATCGTTATGTTGTTCCTGTTAAAAGCAGAATACAAATCAACTTTTGGTGGAATTGTGCATGACCAAAAGTGCAACAGGGCAAACATTATTTATGGAACCACAAGCGATTGTAAACTTGAATAATAAATTACGAGATTATCAATTACAAGAGAAAGAAAGAAGTCGAGCGCATTTTACTGGAATTATCAGAAAAAAATTAATGCCTCATACACCTTCACTAACACAAAATCATTATGTATTATCTCGTTTAGATATCGCAAATGCAAAAGCACTCTATGCCAAACAAATAAAAAGCAAATGAGCCGATTATTGATGAAGAGAAATCATGTTGCGATTTGGCAAGCAAGACATCCACTTATTTCGCCAAAAATCAGTAGTTGCTAATGATATTATTTTAGGGCAAGAATATCAGTCCATTGTCATTACTGGACCGAAATACGGGTGGTAAAAACCATTCTTTTAAAAACGATTGGGATTATCCAATTAATGGCACAAATGGGATTATATATTCCAGCACTACCGGACAGTCGTGTAGGAGTCTTTTACGCAAATTTTTCGCAGATATTGGGGATGAACAATCGATTGAACAAAAACTTGAGTACATTTTCATCTCATATGTCAAATATCGTTTCGATTTTACATAAAATTGATGAGAAAAAGTTTAGTATTAATGGATGAAATTGGTTCAGGGAACTGACCCACAAGAAGGAGCTTCATTAGCGATTGCGATTTTAGATTATATTGGGAACAAAACAAAGTTATGTCATTGCAACGACTCACTATCCCTGAGTTGAAAGTCTATGGATATAATCGAGTAGGAACGATTAATGCCAGTATGGAGTTTGATAGTGATACCCTTCAACCTACGTATCGTTTCCTATTAGGGAGTTCCGGGACGAGTAATGCATTTGCTATTTCTGCAAGATTGGGACTCCCAAAAGTTGTCATTGAACAAGACGACAATTTATTTCTGTTGAAAGCCAAGAATTAAATGAAATGATTTCTGATTTAGAAAAGAAAAACGTCGCATTGTAGACCAAGAAAAAAATCAGTGATTCAACAACAATTGAAAGAAAGTTCTCAATTATTAGAAGCCTTGAAACTTGAAACAGAAAAACTTCAAGGAAAATAAAAGCTCGACTCATTGAACAAGCAAAAGAAAAAAAGCCAATGAATTAGTATCTCAAAGTCAAGAAGATGCAGAAAAAAATCTTGTCGGATATTCGTGCAATGCAATTGAAGAGTAAGGAAACAGTTGTGAAAAGAACACGAATTAATTGAGAAGAAAAACAGCTTTAACAGATTTAAAAACATGAACAAGCGTTGAAGAAAAATAAAGTTTCTAAAACGTGAAAAAAAGCTAAGAAATCATTACGTCCAGGACAAAGTGTAGAAGTCACAAGTTTTTGGACAAAGAGGAACTTTAGTTAAAAAATTTCCGAGCAAGAATGGGTCGTTCAAATGGGAATTATTAAGATGAAATTACCGGTTGAAGATTTGATTAGTATTGAAGAAGAACCAAGTAAAACCAACTCAAGTGATTGTGAAAGAGTCATCGTTCAAGTCATGTTTCAACGGAATTGGATCTACGTGGGAAACGTTATGAAGAAGCTATTAAGGATTTAGAATTGTTCATAGATGCAGCTTTATTAGCAGGATATCCTCGTGTGACGATTATTCATGGTCGTGGTACAGGTGTGATTCAACAAAGGGGTTCATAAGACTCTGAAGAAACATCGTAGTGTGGCTTCTTTGAATTTGCTCCAATGAATATGGGAGGAAACGGAGCTACTGTAGTTTTATTTAAATAATTAGAAAGTTACTTTTTCAGATGTAGCAAAAGGTAAGACCGATTTGCAAAAATCTGAGGCTCGTTGTTTTGCAATTGTGGAATTTTTCGTGAGCAGAATATTTTTTGTAAATAGAATAAGGCTTGATATACTATGGTTACAAGTGAGAAGAAAAGGGTGATTTTAATGGTACAATCATTAAATGATAGCAATTTTGTAGAAAAACAAATGAAGGAGTTGTGTTAGTTGACTTTTGGGCACCTTGGTGTGGACCATGTCGTATGCAAGCTCCTGTTATTGATGCTTTAGACGAAGAATTGGGAGATAAAGTGACTTTTGCAAAAAGTAGATGTTGATGAAAAATCCTAATACTGCTCAGTCAATTTGGAGTAATGAGTATTCCAACTTTACTTGTTAAGAAAGATGGAGAAGTCGTAAATAAAGTAATCGGCTACCATTCTAAAGAACAATTAGAAGAATTGTTAGAACAATATTTATAAGATATAGACTTTTTCTAAATGTAGCAAAGGACGGCAGCAGCCTCGCAAAAAGCGAGTCTCATGCCTAAAAATTGAGCCTAAAGGTCTCAATTTTTCCTAGTACTAGTATCCAAAAGCATGGATACTAGTACGCTTGCTACTGAGAAAAAGTCTTTTTCTTTTTACCAAAAATAAGAAGTAGAATGATTTGTTTGGTGTATAGAAAAATTTAAGAAGAAAAATTTTCTTTGTAGCATTAGTAAAAAATCCAGTTCTTTCATGGATTTTTACAGGGGAAATTCGAGACCTAGGCTCGAATTTTTAGCCATCGATACTCGCATTTTTGCGAGGCTGCTGGCGACCTTGCAGACAAAGGGAATCTTCTTAAAACCCTGTTTGACAGATGATAAAAATATTCTCTAACCAGTTGACAAAAAGGAGATAAAAGGTTTATAGTTAGTTACACAAGTAGTTAACCGGTAAAGTGTTTTGATTTTTATAGAAAGGAAGAGAGGAATGAAATTTGATTTTCAAAGTGACTTGCCATTATTTCAACAAGTGGCTTACCAACTAGAATTAGAAATTTTTAGAGGAACTTACCAAGAAGGGGATCAAGTTCCTTCAACAACAGAGATATCCACGAGTTATCAAATTAATCCAGCAACAGTATTAAAGGGGATGAATTTATTGGTTGCACAAGATATTTTAGAAAAACGTAGAGGGATTAGGAACTTATGTTAGCGTAGGTGCAATGCATATTATCCAAACAAAACGACAAAAAGAATTTTTGGAATCGACCATTCCAACCATCGTTCAAGAAGCACAAACATTAGGCATTAGTAGTCAAGAACTATTTATCAATGATTGAAAAGAAATGACCTCGATAAGGGAGTGAAAAGCATGACATTAGAAGTTAGAAATTTATCAAAAAATATAAAAAATCTTGCAGTAAAAGATGTGAGTTTTACATTACAAACCAGAAAGCATCTATGGTTTATTAGGAAGAAATGGTGCTGGAAAAAGTACGGTTTTAAATATGATTGCCCATCGAATTGAAAAATTCAGGAGAAATCTTATTAGAGAATCAGCCTTTATGGACAACGCCAGAAGCAATGAGTGATATTTACTTATCAAGTCCTGAAAACTGGTTTCCCAATTGATTGGAAAGTGAAAAAAATTGTTAAAGTTTTTCCAAGAAATTTATCCAGAATTTGATATCGAGTTTGCTAAAGAATGCATGAAAGTATTCGGTGTAGATGAGAAAAAGAAATTAGTCGAATTATCTACAGGATATAAGAGTATTGTAAAGTTAACATTAGCACTAAGTGTACCTGTATCCTATGTGTTTTTAGATGAACCAGTTTTAGGATTAGATGCAAACCACCGTCAATTATTTAATAAAAAAATTATTAGAAGCGTATGCTCGTAGACCAAGAACTTTTGTCATTGCGACGCATTTTAATTGAAGAAATCTCTTACTTATTAGAAGAAGTCATTGTAATTCGTGATAGGGGTTACTTTCCAACAATCAAGTGTAGAAGAAATTTTACAACATGCTTATTTAGTGACAGGATCAAAAACAGTAGTGAGTGAATTGTATCGCAAATCAAACCATTATTCATCAAGAGGAAGTTGGAAATCAATTACAAGCAGTGATTATTTTCACCACGAGTTCCTCAAGAAAACAGCAGATTATTCTGTACGTCGTTTAACATTACAAGAGTACTTTATTCAACTAACTCGCAAAGGAAGGTGAATAAGATGTCTAGATTTTATCAATTATTAAAAAAATTCAAATTTTGGATTACTTACGTATTTTATTAATTGGTTTAGGGTTCCTATTTAGGTGTCATTAATGTTTTAAATTTTATCGATAGATCAGAGGGATTTTCATTTACAATTAATTTACCAGCCATAACGTTTTTAGCGATTACTTTATTAGGGAATAGCTTTTTCAGTTTGCTGATTTTAGAATGATGAATCAATTGAGTTTTACAAGAATGGAACAATATCAAATTTTCCAATTTATATGGGAGCTGTTATGACAACTATTATTAACACTTATATTTTCTTTTTATGTATTAGCTGATAAAGCAGCTTTAGTTGGGAATTCATTTAATTCAATGGACTGATTTAGAAGACAACTGTTTGCTCTAGGAACTCTTTTCTTTATGGGGATGGTTACTAGTGATGTTTTTACCTCATCAATTATAGGGTTTATTTTAAATAAAGTTTAACAATCAAAAAAATTGTGTTAATCGTTACTGCAGCAAGTTTAGGGAGGAATATTTGCACTTTTGGATATACTTGCTCGTTCAGAGTGGTGAATAATTTCTTGATAGAATGATCAATACAATATCCCACTTAGTTATGTGATGATTGCTATTTGTGTTTTATTATTATACGTTGTGATTCGTCATCATGAAAGTAAAGAAGTCGGTGTAGGAAATGTAGAGGGTGAGCGTCATGTCAAATTTACAAAAAGGCTATTAAAGTTATTTTTATTGAACGTTTAAAAGTGATGGGATTTTTCATTTTTATTCTTTAGCGGTGTAGTTGTTATTTTTCATTGATTCCTCGTATGGAAACTTTTTGTGTTTGAGTTTGAGTTTGAAGGAAGTACATTGATGACGTTTTCGATGATCTTCAGTATATTTTTAAAAATGTATCCCTCAATTTCAATTGAGTACATGGTAGGGATTAACTCGAACAAAAATAATTATGAATGAATTGTTATTGAATAGTATCAATGTACTAGTAGCTGTAATCATCTTTTTGATGGCTTCAGTTTTAAACATAAATTGGACAATTGGATCAGTTCTATATTTATTTTAGTCGTAGAAATGCTACAGTTCGGTTTAAATTCTATGACAGGAATACTAGCCATTTTTCTTAAGCTTATTTGCAACTTTTATGGGTGTGACAACTTTCTTCATTGTGATGAATAAATTTTACATCGAAAAAGCATTTGTGTTTTTGATATTTTAATGTATCCAATCGTTGGAGTTCTTGTCATGATTGTGACATCGATTCCGAATTTGTTAAGCTTCTTAATAGCGAGTTATAATTTATATATTCAAAATCTATTGATTGGAAATGTCATTCCTTTGTGGAGTGATGACGAATTTTCTTCTTACTTGCAATTTATAAAAGCATGAAAGTGAGTAGCAGTCTCAGATATTTAACGATAAAACATGTTAGTAGTATTTGCTAACATGTTTTATTTATTATGAAGAACTTAAGAAAATCGGCTTTTTCCCTACAAAATTGAACAATCCATGGTATAATGAATCAAGAGAAAAGAAGAAAAGAGTGAACAACATGTCAAAAGCAATAGGATTCATTGGATTCTGGAGTGGGAGGACTAACGGTCTTAAAAGAAGCCTTAAAAGCAATTGCCGCATGAATCAATGATTTTTTTAGGAGATTCTGCAAGATGCCCGTATGGAAATCGAACAGTTGAAGAAATTAGAAAATTTACAAAAAGAAATGGTTCAGTTTCTTCTTAAAAAGATGTAAAATATGATTGTTATTGCCTGTAATACTGCAACAGCTGTAATTCTAGAAGAATTACAGAAACATTGAGACATTCCAGTAGTGGGCGTGATTCACTAGGAAGTTTAGCCGCTATTAAACAAACAAAAACACAGAAAATTGCAGTATTAGAGACTCACGCAACGATTCAAAGTGATGTTTATCGTAAAAACATTACAAAAGAAAAATCATGAATTAAGGGTGACAAGTTTAGAATGTCCAAAATTTGTTCCTTTAGTGGAAAGTAATCAAACGGATTCATCAATCGCTAAAAAGTGGTCGCTGAAACATTGCAACCTTTAATGGGAAAACAATTTGATACTTTAATATTAGGGTGTACTCATTATCCATTATTAAAAACAAAGAATCCAAGCAGTTGTGGGACCTCAAGTGACATTAATTGATTCAGGTGCAGAAACTGTATCGACCGTAAGTGCATTATTAGATTTTAATCATTTAGCAGAAAATTATGAAACGAATCCTTCTCCAACATTAGAACTCTATACAACTGGTTCACCCGTTCTTTTTAAAGAAATTGCGGAAAAATTGGTTGAATAGAAATTTATTAACAGTTGAGAAAAGTTTGTTTAGAAGCTTATAAGGGAGGAACATATGTCTCAAAAAGAATTAGTTATCGCTACAAAAATGCTGGAAAAAGCAAAAGAATTTGCTAGTATTTTTCAGAACCAAAAGGGTATAGAGTAAAAACATTATTAGATTTTCCAGAATTAGAAGATGTAGATGAAACAGGTCATACATTTGAAGAAAAATGCTCGTTTAAAAGCTGAAACCATTGCTGAAAGACTACATTGTATTAGCGGATGATTCAGGATTATGTGTGGATGCATTAGAGGGACAACCTGGAGTTTATTCTGCACGATTTGCCGGAAATCAAAAAGTGATGCTGCCAATAATGCAAAAATTATTAGCGGAATTAGGGGAATTACCTTCTGAAAAAGAAGTGCACATTTTCATTGTTGTTTAGTAATGGCTGCACCAAATCATGAATCTTTAGTCGTTGAAGGTATTTTGTGATGGAGAAATCGCAAAAATTTCCTTCAGGAAGGTGGTTGGATATGATCCATTATTTTTCGTCCCAGAAATTCAAAAACATTTGGGCAATTATCTCGAGAAGAAAGAATCAAATTAGTCATCGTGCAAAAAGCTGTTCACTTATTAATGGAACAATGGGAAGAATGGCTAGAATCGGTAAATCATTAGTCAGAGGTGAGCGTATGAAAATTATTATTATGAGTGATAATCACGGACAAAAAATAGCACTACAAAAAGTATTTGAACACTATCAATCAGAGCCTGAAGTTCAATTTATTCATTGTGGAGATTCAGAATTTCCGTATGAAGATGCCGTTTTCAAGAGTGTCTTCGAGTAACGGGAAATTGTGATTACGATACAAATTATCCTGAAGTAGCTGTATTAGAAGCAAAAAGGAATTCGATTTTTAGTAACGCATGGTCATATGCAAGCAGTGAATAGTGGTGTCTATCGATTAGCCAAAGTATGCTAAAGAACAAGGAGCTCAAGTAGCTTTTTTATGGTCATACGCATAAATTGTATGAGGAAACTTATGAGGGAGTATTATGTATTAATTCAGGAAGTGTTTCTTATCCAAGAGGACATTTTGCCATGACTCTGACTTATGCTGTATTGACAGTTCATTTCAGAATCAGAAATTGAATTACAATATTTTGATATGAAACATCACCCATTAGAGGGACTTCATTATAAGTATCATTTAGATACAGAAAGAGGATTTATTCATGATTAATCGAGTAGTACAAGACTTATTACTAGAAGAAAAGGATAAATTATTTATTGCAGCAGATAAAGTAGCGATTTTGGAAGAAGATCATACATTAGATCATGCCATGTTAGTCTTAACTCATGTACGTTATTCACTGATTCCGGTTGTTAATCGTCAAAATAAATTAACAGGATTAATTTTACTTAGCGATGATTTTTAAATCAAGTGGCAACACTGGAAGAGATTGATTTAAGCCAATTACATGATTTTCAAGTGAAAGAAGCGATGAAACGAATTTTTCCAACGATTACACTGGAAACGGATATTGAAGATGTATTGAATGAACTAGTGGATCATAATTTCTTATGTATTACAAAATGAGAATAAAGAATTTGTAGGAATTGTGACAAGAAAAAGAAGTGTTAAAACGAGTGAATTATATGGTTCATGAATTAAATCGTAACTATGAATTAGTGGAAAAATAAGAAAAATGTTACTCCTTTTTACGGGAGTAACATTTTTAGGATTCTATAATTTATAGGGTTGATGGAGAAAATCCACCAACCCTATTTTTAGTGATATACAAAAGGGCTTCATCCCTTATATTAAAAAGCGTCTAAACTATTTAAGAGGAGATGAAAAACCCTATGACTACTATACAAGAAGTCGTGCTACAAATCAAAGATAAAAATATAAAAATGGGAAAAAATAATGTGGAGGAAGTGTATTTTAAAAAGAGCCTATTTTTCTTCGCTACCTATACCTACTGCCCAGATGCTTGCCCTAATTGTGGTTGTGTAAATCGTAATTTTTCTATTGTTAAAAAACGGTACTCGTACTTCTAGAATTACGCTTAATCCTGTTTCTGGCTTACCTGCCTTTCTTAAATTAAGAAAAACAGCGTGCCGTAAATGCTCCCATAGCTTTTACTGCTGATACAACTAGTATCGTTGATCTTAATGCTTTTATTTCTAAAAATGTAAAAAATGAAATTAAAGTCAAAAGCTTGCGAAACAGTTTCTGAATCTCATATCGCTAAAAGAAATGAATGTTTCCGTTCATACTGTACGCAGAGTTGTCAATGAAAACTGCTGATTCTCTTAGAATTAAGCCTTTAAATGAGTTGCCTGAACATATGTGTTTGGGATGAATTTAAGTCTGTAGCTTCAGCTGAAGCTAGTATGAGTTTTACTTATTGTGACGCTATTACTCATCAACTAGTTGATGTTGTTCAAAGATAGAAAAAAATGGAGAATTTAGTTCGTTATTTCAATCAGTTTCCGCTTCAAAACTCGCTTAAATGTTAAAAACAATTTCAATTGATATGTATGTTCCATACATTGAAGTCATTAAACGTTTATTCCCTAAGGCTAAAATTATTATTGATCCATTCCATATTATTCAAAGCTTTAAACAGAGAATTAAACAAGACAAGAACAAGAAAAATGAATCAAATACGCCATAAAGACAGACGTCTTTATAATAAATTAAAACGTTACTGGAAACTAATCTTAAAAAATCGAGATGACCTCCAATCCTATCACTACAACTATTACAGATTATTCGATTGGTTAACTCATTCTCAGGGAATTGTAGATTATTTATTACAAGAAGTACCTTCGCTTAAACCAGAATATGAAACAGTACATGAATTAAGAGAAGCTTTTAAAGAGCGAAATTTTGATAAATTCAAAGAAGAATTGATGACTGTACAAACAAAACATCTGTCTGATGGATTAAATCGTGTTCTACAAACACTTAAGAAATTTTTACCGTATATTCAAAAATACATGTGAGTATCCAACACTTTCAAATGGACCTATTGAAGGAATAAACAACAAGATAAAAGTACTAAAAAGAAATGCCTATGGCTACAGTAGTTTCACTCATTTTAGAAATAGAATTCTACTAATGTCTAAACTATTTACTCCAACAACTAAAAAGGAATTAAGCAACCTGACGCTGCTTAATTCCTTCACTAAAATTGTTTCATCAACCCTATTTGACAAAGAGCCCATTTTTATTTATTAGCAATATTTAGTGCTGTATTATGTTGGAAGTGAAATACCTGCCTCAATTAAAGCTTCTTGATACAATTTTTAGAATTGATTATAAATCATATGTTGCTTTCCATTTTTCGTAAAAAATACTAATTTTGAAAACAAATTGTCCGTTTGGAAGAGTTTGTGGACCAATAATGGTTGGACCTTTTACAATTTCTGGATATTGTCCAGCATTTTTAGTGTTGACTTGATCGACTGTATCATAAAACAATTGTTAAATCTACATCATTATAAAGTGGAATTTCAATTAAAAGCTCTCATATCTCCTCTAGATTGATTACTAACGACAGAAATACTACGATTTGGGATAAAATGAAGTGTACCATCAAATCCACGTACTTGAGTTGTTCTTACACTCAACACTTTGCAACAGTTCCTGTTACTGCTCCAATAATAACGGTATCGCCAACATCATATTGACGTTCTAATAAAATAAACAGCCCATTTACGACATCGCTTAGAAATCCTTGAGCACCTAAACCAATGGCAACACCAGCAATTCCAGCTCCTGCTAATAGACTTGTAATTGGAATTCCTAAAATCATGTAAAATCCAGTAAATTAATACAAAGTAGAGTAAGTAGTCTAAACCATTTTTCTAATAAGCGCATTAATGTTTGTTTTCTAGCAATACTTTTGCGAGGATAATTGAATAGAGGAAAAAGAACAGTTTTTGGAAAAACTTTATGCAAAATTTTTACTAATCAGAAATAAAATCCAAAGAAACACTAAAAGAAATTAATTTTTGATAAAAATATCAGATAAAAATCATTTCCCACGGTATGGAAAAGCCAATATCGTTCAAAAAGCTTTGAATGGTTGAACTAATATTCATGATGCAACCTCCTTTTTGATTACAAGAAATAGTGTAACACAGTAGAAGAATTTTACCAATACTTTTTATCATTTTTAGTGGCGTTTTGTTTAAGTTAGTGGTATTATGATTGATAATATCGGAAATTGAGGAGGGATGTTCAAAATGTCTGGAATAGAAGTTGCAGCTTTAATTGCAGCCTGTTCATTTTTAGGGTTAGTGGTCTTTTTAGTGTTAAGATTGAATCCGATTTTAAGCAAATTTGATCAAACATTAAACCATGTGAACAACTCTATTGAGATTATTACAAGGGATGTCGATAATTTGTCTATTGAAGTAGAGGATTATTGAATAAAACAAATGCTTTGGTAGATGATATTAATGGAAAAAGTAAAACGAACGGATCCATTATTTACAGCTATTGGAATTTAGGATTAACAGTTTCTGATGTAAATCATTCAACTCGTTCCCTTGCGACTAAAGTATCAAGTATTAAACCGAGCTCGAACTTTAGGGGTTTTATCTGTTGGAAAAAGCGATTTTATCAAGAAAAAGAAAAATAACGAACGGAGGTGAAGAAAAATGGGTAAAAACAGGCGGATTTATTTTAGGAGCATTTATTGGTAGTGTGGCAGCAGCTGCAACAGCATTATTAGTTTGCACCAAAAATCTGGTAAAGAATTACGTGAAGATTTAGCGGTGAAAGCAGATGAATTGAAGGAACAATTATCTGATTATGTAGATATTTCAATTGAAAAGGGTGTTGAATTGTCAGAGGTAGCGTTAAATGCTACAGAGGATATTCGAGTGAATTTAAAAGATTCAGCTTCTCAATTAAAAGATACTGTTACAAGATCTGCTATTAATTTGAAGAAGAAGTTTCTCAAACGGTGAGTAAAGTTCAAGATACTTTTGCAGCTAAAAAAAGAAAAAGCAGAAGAAGTTGTTGCGGAACTTAAAGAAGAGGTTAAAGGCGTAAAATAGACTTACCCTAAAGTAGCTAAGGACGCAAGCAGCCTCGTGAAAACAGAGTCTCATTGCAAGGGCTATGAATATCAAATTAATTAAACAATAAACCGAGGAAGTTTGAAGTGACCCCCAAAAAGTTAGACTTTTTTTGAGACGACATAAGTCGTCTCTTTTTGATTCATAAAATGTATGAATAACCCCTAGGGGGTTCGCGCCAAATTCGGCGCATTTTTCTTAGCTCAAATAGATTTACTAGTTAAGCAATACGAGCAGAGTTTGAATGAGTTATTCTGTAATTTACAGGACTTAGCCCATCCAGTTTAATTTTTTATACGTTTGTTGTTGTAATAATCAATATAATCGATAATAGCTTTCTCTAATTCCTCAAGAGACTTAAATTCTTTTTTTCAAATCCATAAAACATTTCTGATTTCAATATACCAAAGAAAGATTCCATCATACCATTATCTGCACTGTTTCCCTTACGTGACATAGATGGTAGTATACCTTTACTCTCTAAAAATTGATGATAAGAATCATGTTGGTATTGCCAACCTTGGTCACTATGGAGAATTGTTTTCTCGTACTTCTCATCTGTAAATGCCTCATTTAACATTGTCTTTACTTGTAGTGAGTTAGGTGAGCGTGAAAGATTGTACGCAATAATTTCACTGTTAAATCCATCTAAAACTGGTGATAAATATAGTTTCTGTTCGCTATTCGGAATAGCAAACTCTGTGATGTCTGTGTAGCATTTTTTTCCATTGGTTTAGTCCCTTCAAAATCACGTTGAATCAGATTATCTGATCTCTTTCCAACATCTCCTTTGTGTGAATAATACTTGCGTTTACGGCGAATACGAGCCATTAAACCAAGAACTTTCATCAAGCGTTGCACCTTCTTATGATTCCTGTAATCCCACGATTTCTTAGTTCTAAATGAATTCGACGGTAGCCATAGTTTTTCCTTATGTTCTGTAAAAAAATGTCTTGTATTTCATCTTTAAGTTGTTGATCCTTATCCGGTTGTTTCATTTGTTTTTAAATGGTAATAGTACGTTGAACGAGCTAAATTAATTACTTTAAGAAGAACATCCAATGGAAATTCTTTAATTAATTCTTGAACAATTTCTGTCTTTTCTTCTTTCTCTTTTCCTCCTTCAATCGGAGTTCTCTTAACTTTTTTTAGAATTGCATTCTCCGCTCTTAAGTATTCATTCTCTAGTTGAAGACGTTCTAAATCTGTCATTTCTTCTAATTTTTTTCTTTGGCTTGCGTCCCATTGAATTTGATCTCCCTCTTGTTTTCTCAACAATAGTATACCCATTTTTTTCTTATATTGTGCTAGCCAATTCGAAAGTAAAGCCACGATTCGGAAGTGCATAATCAATAGATACACTTAATTGTGAACGCCCTTCTAAAAGAACTTTATCAATTATTTCTTGCTTTAATTCTAGCGAATAGTAATGATTTTTCTTTTTTTAACAATTTCTATTCCATATCGATTGATCAATCGTACTAAGTATTCAATATGAGCGACGTTGATATCGTATTTCTTTTGAAAGATTCTTTAAGCTTTCACCTTGTTTTCTTAATTGATAGATTTCTATTTTATCTTCATAAGTTAATTTCATAAAAAACACCCCAAAAAGTTAGATTTTTCATGTCTAACTTTTTGGGGTGCAGTACAGTTTACTTCCTCGGTTTTTCTTATCTCCTAATGTATTGTAACTTCGTGAGGGAAATGAGTAAATAATTCACATCCGTCTTTTTGTGACTACTAAACAGTCTTCGGTACGTACGCCGTAATCTTTTGCAATATAGACCCCTGGTTCGACTGAAAAGCACATTCCTTCTTCTAAAATCATATCATTGCCTTCCATAATGGATGGGAATTCATGACAGCTTTGTCCAATACCGTGTCCTAAACGATGGATAAAGTACTCTCCATAGCCTTTTTCTGCAATATAATTTCTCGCAATAGCATCAATTTCACTGGCTTTCATTCCTGGTTTAACAGCTTGAATGGCTAAATCATGAGCTGTTTTTACAATTGTAAAAATTTCTTGATGACGTGGATTTTTAGCAGATTCTTCTCCAAAGAAAATTGTACGAGTCATATCGCTGGCATATCCATTGTGCATGGTTCCTAAATCAAAAGAGTACCCATTCGTTTTTCTAATATTCTATCTCCTGGAACTCCATGTGGGTCAGCAGCATGGTCACCAAATAATACCATTGTGTCAAAACTCATCGAAGTGATGCCTAGTTTTTCATTTCATATTCGATGGTAGCAACTACTTCTAATTCTGTAATACCTTCTCTTAAACTTTGAATTCCAATTTTTACCGCTTTATCAGCATATGTTCCGGAATCTTTTAATCTTTGAATGGCATCAGTATCTTTTTCTTAATCGTAAATCATTGATAACTGGAGTTAAATTATCAGTCCATTGAATGGTAGGAATTTCTTTTTAAGTTTTCAACGGTGTGTAATGTAATAAAGTTCTTCTCTACAGCCCATTTAGTTGGAAACTCAAAATGTTCTTGAATGGCAGAAGTTAAGATCGCCCATGGATTTTCATGGTCTTGATAGCTGATAACCGTATAAGTTGGTTCAGCAGCTTGAGCCATATTTTTCAAGAGCTGGAACAAAGAGTAGTGGAGAATGATTAGCAGATATAACCATCGCTAAAAATACGTTCATGTGGATCGGTTGTATAGTGAGTTAGTAGGCTAATCGTTGTCGGATCTTGAATGAATGCAATGTCGCAATTCAATGTTTTTAAAAGTCGAAATAAAGTTAGAATAAGTTTGTTTTATTACTCATAATGAAGCCTCCATGTTTATAGTTATAAGCATATTTTATCACAAATAGCTCTATAAATGTAAAGAGTTTCAAAAAAATATGAAAAATAGTTATATGAAACGCTTGCAAAAGTTCGTGAAAAATGATAACCTTTACTTAGATTAGTGTACAAATACATAATTTTTAAATAATTAAAAGGAGAATAGGTATGGAAAAAGCAGACAATTACAATTTATGATGTTGCTCGTGAAGCAAATGTTTCTATGGCAACAGTTTCCAGAGTTGTCAATGGGAACCCAAATGTAAAACCAGCAACAAGAAAAAAAGTTCTAGATGTTATTGATGAGTTAGATTATCGTCCAAATGCAGTTGCACGTGGATTGCAAGTAAAAACTACAACAGTAGGGGTTATTATTCCTGATGTAACAAAACTTATATTTTTCAAGTTTAGCAAGAGGGATTGATGATATTGCTACGATGTATAAATATAATATTATTTTAGCAAATTCGGATCAAAAATAATCACAAAAGAAATTCAAGTATTAAATACATTATTATCTAAACAAGTAGATGGAATTATTTACATGGGGAATAATTTAACATCTGAGTTACGTGCAGAAATTGTACGTTCAAAAGACACCAATTGTATTAGCAGGAACAATTGATCCAGATCATGTAGTAGCTTCTGTAAATATTGATTATAAAGTAGCCACACAAGAAGCCATTCAACAACTGATTGAAAAATGGACATAAAAACATTGCATTTGTTACTGCTTCTCTAAAAATACAGTGGCTTCTGATTTAAGATTAGAAGGTTATAAGTCTGCTTTATCAGTAGCAAATATTGAATTTAATGATAAATTTGTATACGAAATTCCAATGACATATCAATGTGGTGAAGTATTAGCTGAAAAAAATTAGTACAAGCTGGTATTACTGCAACAGTTGTGACAGATGATGAAGCAGCAGTTGGCTTAATTAATGGTTTATATGATTTAGGCGTAAAAAGTTCCAAAAGATTTTGAAGTAATTTCAAGTAATAATTCAAAATTAACAAAAATGACTCGTCCTACATTATCTACAATTGCACCACCACTTTATGATATTGGAGCAGTTGCGATGGGATTGCTAACGAAAATTATGAATAAAGAAGAAGTAGTTGAAACTGAAATTACATTACCTTATAAAATTGAGTATAGACAATCAACGAAATCATAATACAAAGAAGACTTCGAGTTCACTCAAGTCTTCTTTTTCAATTCTAGATTTTTGTAGTTTGTGCTGTTGAAGAGTAGGTTTTTCAGATGAAGATTTTTCTTATCTTTCTCTTCACTAGATTCTTTTTCTTTTTCAGCCTTTTTCTTTTTCTTCTTCTTTTTTTCTTTTATCACTTAATCCGTTCCAATATTTTTCTAATTCTGCATTTGTAGCACCTACAGCAAAATGATAAGTTGGAGCGATTGGACCGAAAGCCTTTTTAAATAAATCGGTCGTAGTATCACCACTAATCGAATAAGTTTGTCCATTATAGAAGCTGTTCCAGATTTTTGTTCCAGTTGTAGAAACAACGGAATCTTGATAAACAGTTGAAGGCTGAACAAATTTTGCACTTTGATTAAATAAGCTTGGTTTTTGCACTATAAATTGCATTCATCAGACTAGTCCAGTTTCTTAAACTTCTCATAGTTGGATGTCCATAACCATCTGCTTCAGTAATCGAGTAACGAGCACTATAGAAGTTATCGTATCCAATCCATGATCCTAGTGTTACTTCTGAGTATAGCCAACAAACCAGTTATCAATTTCAAATTCAGATGTACCAGTTTTTCCAGCAATATCTGAAGTGAATTTTAGAATTTCCTTTAATATTATAAAAATCAGTTGTTGCTGCAACTTGACGTAAAATATCGGTTGTTAGATAAGCCGTTGCAGGGAGAGAAGACTTCAGTAGATACATCTTCATGTTGATAAACGACTTTTCCACGAATATCTTCAATCAATTAAATAAGCTTCGTGATGCACACCACCATTTGCTAATGTAGAGAATGCACTAGTTTTGTTCCATTACCGTCGGTCCAGTTTTTGTTCCACCAATAGATAATGCGATATTTTTGATATTCTTCTTCACCAATTCCTTGAATGCCCATTTTTTCAAAATATCCGCCAGCATTAATACCTTTTAGAAAGCATTGTTTGGAAAAATCTTAATGGTTGGATTATTTAATGAATTTTTCAATGAATGACGAGCGGTTAAGAAATTATTGGAAATTCGGTTCCCGTAGTTTGTAGGTTCCCAATAAGTTCCATTTTGTTTGATAAAATACTAATTTTGTATCTGGAATAATACTTGCTGGATAAATAATATTATTTTTCCATTGCAGGTGCATAAACGAGAATTGGTTTAATCGTAGAACCAGGTGATCGATGTGTTGTAAAAAGCGTGATCCACTTGGTTGACTTGGAAATCTCGTCCAGCGACAAAGCCTAATATACGTCCACTATTATTTTCAATTAAAACAGCACCATTTTGTGCCATATCCGTTTGTTTTTGCTTCACCAGTATTTTGATCAATATAAGGTGTTTGGTAAGTCGGACCTATTTTACTTCCGTTAATAGCTGTGGATTCTTGCATCGCTTCATAGATGCCTTGATCAATAGTAAAGTGATTTTGTACCCACCTGTTGCTAATTCTGCATTTGCACGATCATAATATCGATTGAATAATTCTGTATCTTTCTTTAATTGTTCATAGGTTAATCGATCTTTCTCTGCCATTTTTCATCAAAAATTTTTTTGTAGCTTCACGATTAACTGCTTGATATAAATACGATTGACGTTGAGTTGAAATTTCTTCTGGTTCTAAAAAGGTCTTGAGTAATATCATAAGCTAATGCTTCGTCATATTGTTGCTTTGTAATTTTCTTTTCACGATACATACTAAACAACACAGTTTTCATACGAGAAAGACCTGCAGAAACATCTTCTTTTTAGAGTAGCGTAGTTCGTATAAGGAGTATACGTAATTGGATTTTGAGGCATTCCGACTAAATAAGCTGCCTGAGGTAAAGTTAAATCTTTTTGCTGATACTCCAAGACACCTTGCGCAGCTTCTTCAATACCTGAAATATTTAATCCATTATGATTTCGTCCAAATGGAGAAACATTTAAGTAAGCTTCTAAAATTTGATCTTTAGAAAAAATATTTTTCTAAACGAAGAGCATATAAAAATTTCATTGGCTTTTCGTTTTAAAGGTTACTTCACTTGTCAAAATTTGTTGTTTAATTAATTGTTGCGTTAAAGTTGAACCACCAGAAACTCCTGAATTAGAAGAGACAGCTTCTTGAAGCAGTGCACGGACTAGTGCTTTTGGAACAATTCCATTATGCTGATAGAAATAACTATCTTCTGTCGCAACGATTCCATCTTTTACATATGGAGAAATTTTATCTAATGTAGTCACTAATCGAACTTCATCACTAGTTACATCAGAAATTTTTCGCCATCTTGATAATAGAAAATTGAAACTAAATTCAGATTCGTAATCGCATCTGCCATTTCTTCTTGATGATAAAGGTTTTTCATTGGCAGTTAAACTTGCAAAATATCCTAAACCAATACCCATACCAAAAATTCCTAATAAAATACATCCACATAAAAAAAGATAAATAATAGATTTTTGATAACGGAGAAACTCACATTAAAAGATAAAACGTAAATTTTTGCAAGGGTTGATTCCAAAAATTCAAGAACTCTTTGGAAAAATTCTTGAAAGTTATTTGAATTTGGCATACTTTCAACTCTTTTTCTTTTTAAGTATAATATCATTCATATTATATCAAATAATTCAAAGAAAAACGCTAATTTCTTCATAAAATAAGGGTTTTTAAGATGGAAAAATGGAAATTGAATAAAAAATAGGGGGTGTAAAGAAAAATACTTTACAACTGATTTCTTTTTCTGATAATATTACTAACTGTGAGATGAAAACATGGAGGTGTAAAAATGGCAGTTAAAAATTCGTTTAAAAACGTATGGGATCTAAGAAAAAAATCCTTTCTACCGTGTAGTAGTTGCAGATTCACGTTCTCCACGTGACGGACGTTTCATTGAAAACAGTTGGTACTACAACCCAGTTGCAAAACCCAGCACAAGTTTCAATCAACGAAGAATTAGCATTAAAATGGTTAGCTAACGGAGCTCAACCTTCAGATACTGTTCGTAACTTATTATCACAACAAGGTATCATGAAGAAATTCCACGAATCAAAGTTTTTCTAAGTAATTATTCGCATCGAGATAATTCGGTAAAGAGGTGAAAAGAATGCCTGATATTCGTGAATTAATTTTTAGCAATTGTTCAACCATTGGTTGATTTTCCAGATGATGTAACTATTGAAGTTGCAGAATCAGATGAATATTTAGAATACACATTACGTGTGAATTCTGAAGATATTGGACGTGTAATTGGAAAACAAGGACGTGTTGCTCGTGCAATTCGTACAATTGTTTATAGTAGTTAGCACTAAAAACCAAAAACGTGTTCGTTTAAGCATTGAAAACAATAACTAGAAAAAGTTCAACAATTTCTTTTAGAAGTTGTTGAACTTTTTATATATTCCATTAAAAATGGATTTTGTTTGCAATTTTGTTTTGATTCTCACGTATGATAACAGTAATGAATTGTGAGGAGGAAGTAAAAAAATGTCACAATATTTTAAAGTAGGAAAAATTGTAAATACACAAGGATTAAAAAGGGAAGTTCGTGTGATTTCTACAACGGACTTTGCAGAAGATCGTTATCAAAAAGGAGTAGAATTAGCTTTATTTAGAGATGGAGAATTTGAAAAATTCTAACGATTAAAAAGTCACCGACGTCATAAAAATTTTTGATTTATTAACTTTTTGAAGATCATCCTAGAATTGAAGATGTGGAAGACTATAGAGATTGTTTTATTAAAAAGTGTCAAGCGATGCTCTAGAAGAATTGGAAGATGACGAATTATATTATCATGAAGTCGTTGGATTAGAAATCATTACGGATGAAGGAGAACATTTAGGGAAAGTATCTGAAATATTATCTCCAGGTTCCAATGATGTTTGGGTCGTAAAAACAAAAAGGGAAGAAAGATTTATTAATTCCATTTATCGAACCAGTTGTTTATAAAATTGATAAAGAAAATAAACAAGCGTATATCCATGTATTAGAAGGGTTGTTTTGACTAAAATGAGAATTGATGTTTTAACATTATTCCTGAAATGTTTGCGCCAATGGAACAATCGATGATGAAAAGAGCCATTGAAAAAGAAAAAATTACATTTGATACGATTGATTTTAGAGACTTTGCATTTTCATAAGCACAATCGAGTAGATGATTATGTCTTTGGTGGAGGAGCCGGTTTATTATTAAAAGTAGAACCGATTGACCGTGCATTAAAAAGATTTAGAGCAGAAAACCCCGGAAACTAAAAAGAGAGTGATTTTACTAGATCCTGCAGGGAAAAAATTTAGTCAATCCGATGCAGAAGAATTAGCCAAAGAAGAACATCTTGTTTTCATTTGTGGACATTATGAAGGATATGATGAACGTATTCGAACGCTCGTTACCGATGAATATTCTAGTGAGATTTTGTTTTAACGGGTGGAGAATTGGGAGCAATGGTCATGATTGATGCCACGGTTCGTTTAATTCCTGATGTACTAGAGGCAATTACGAATCAGCTATTGGGGATTCTCATTCGATGGGATTATTAGAGCATCCTCAATATACTCGTCCAAGAGCATATGAAGGAATGGAAGTTCCGGAAGTATTATTTAGTGGAAATCATGCCAAAATTGCTACATGGCAGAAAAAGAATCTTTAAGAAGAACCTATCAAAGAAGACCCGATTTATTAGAGAATTATTCATTAGATAAAGAAGAAGAAAAATTATTACAAGAAATTATTCAAGAGAGAGAGTATGAATGAGAAATAATCGAATAATGATGTAGTACAAATAGTTCATTAAAAAGTTGAAAACTAATTTTGTTTTATAGAGGATTCTCATGTACTTTCCTTATATGGAATGACTTTAAAACACCCAAAAGAAAAATTTTAAAAAGTAAAGGGAAAAATACTTTTACAAGTATTCATTTATATGATAAACTCTCAAAAGTGGATAGGAGACTGTCCATATAGAACGATATTCCGCTGATTGGATATTTTTGCCAAATCATGAATGTTTGTTGGAAGGAGAAAAAACATGAGCAAATTAATCGATAGCTTAACACAAGAACAATTACGTTCTGATATTCCTGCTTTCCGTCCTGGGGACACTGTACGTATTCACGCTAAGGTAGTTGAAGGGAACTCGTGAGCGTATCCAAATCTTCGAAGGTGTTGTTATTAAACGTCGTGGTGCTGGTATCAGCAGAAACTTACACAGTGCGTAAAGTTTCTAACGGTGTTGGTGTGGAACGTCACATTCCCATTACACACTCCACGTGTAGCACAAATCAAGTAGTTCGTTACGGTAAAGTTCGTCGTGCTAAATTATATTACTTACGTAACACGTGGTAAAGCAGCACGTATCCAAGAACGTCGTCGTTAATAGAAAGATTAACCTTCTTGAGGAATCAAGAAGGTTTTATGTTCAAAAATCCTTCATCTTTTACGACGAAGGGATTTTTCTACAATTGATAAAAATTCCAATTAAAATCGTTAATAATGTAGCAGTACCAATAGAAAAATGTACCAATACGACTAGGTTTAGCCGATTTCTTTAAAAGAAGGTGGTACAAAATCGGAATAATAGCACTAATACCAATTAAAAATTAAAGCAAATACTGAGAAATGAGATCCTACAATATAAAAACTAACTGGATAAACAATGAACCAACATAAGTTAAATACAAATGATAAAAATAGGCTCAGACAGGGATATTCTATCTTCTCAGAATTAGAACGCTCAGAAGCTTTTTGCTTAAATTGAATGATACTAATTCCAAAAATGGCAAAGCATAAAAATACTTGGAAAAATGCTGTTAGGAATTTGATGTGTAATCATATAATACATTAAAAATTTCCAACAGTGAATTTTGCTAAAAGCATTCAATAGTACATGATATGCATATGCCGGATGATTTGATTGTAAATGGAAAAATCCAACTATGATTTACTCCAACAACTAACGCTGCGATAATTCCAATACGAATTTCCAAAAAGTTTGTACAAAATAAACAATTGGAAGCAGTAGTAAGAAGTTCGTAAAGAGTAGTACAACAGATTGCCCACGTTTTGGAACTTTATAAAATTTAGAATACATCATTTCTTGTAAGTTTAGAATAAACAAGAAAAATATAATACGAGTACATCAGAAATTGGAATAGCATTTGTTTTTAATGGCTAGATCCAAAAAATGAAAAACTGATAGGAGCTAAAAAGAAACTCCATAATGGATTTGTCAATTTAGCTTCATATAAGGTATTTCTTGATGATGCCAATGTATTTACGGACATATAAATTACCTCGAATTTACTATTTTTCATGATAGGTAAATTAATCCAGCTTGTCAAGCAGAATTTAAACGATTACATAACATTTTCACAAAATAAATGTATAAAAAGAGAAATAATACTAGGAATTTTTGAAAAATAATGCTATAATGGTTGAGTCTTAAAAATATGATATTCCCGAGAGGATACACAATGTGTAGATGCCTTGTAACCAGGAATTGAATGGGGGAAAAACAATGGATTTTATTTACATCGGAGTCAGTTACAGAAGGACATCCCGATAAAATCGCAGACCAAATTAGTGATGGAGTATTAGATGCTATTTTTAGCTCCAAGATCCAACGGCTCGGGATGTTGCCTGCGAAACAGTTGTTAATACCAGGTTTAGTCGTAGTTGGAGAAATTACAACAACAGCTACAGTCGATTATCAACAAATTGCAAGAGATACAATCCGAAAAATCGGTTATGCTGATCGTAAGTATGGCTATGATGCGGATAGCGTTGCTGTAATGGTTTCTTTAGATAAGCAATCACCAGATATCGCAATGGGGTTAATGATGCTTTAGAAACTCGTGGGCAACAAGAAGAGTTTGGTGTCAGGAGACCAAGGATTAATGTTTGGTTTTGCAACAAATGAAACAGATACTTACTTACCAATGCCAATTTACTTAAGTCATCAATTAGCTTATCAATTAGCGAAAAGTTCATAAGAAAAACAATTAGATTACTTAGGACCAGATGGTAAAAGTTCAAGTAACTGTTGAGTACACTAATGATCATAAAGTAAAAACGTATTGATACAATTGTTGTCAGTACACAACATGATGAAGAAATTTCTCAAGAACAAATTCATCGTGATGTTTTAGAATTTGTAGTTAAACCAGTTGTACCAAGTGAATTATTAGATGATGAGACACGTTACTTCATTAATCCAACAGGAAAAATTTGTAATCAGTGGACCAGTTGGGGATTCTGGATTAACAGGACGTAAAATTATCGTAGATACTTACGGTGGATATGCTCGTCATGGAGGAGGAGCATTCTCAGGAAAAAGATGCAACAAAAGTTGACCGTTCTGCAAGTTATGCTGCTCGTTATATTGCTAAAAACGTAGTAGCTGCAGGTTTTAGCAGATAAATGTGAAATTCAATTAGCGTATGCACTGGAGTAGCTCAACCAGTATCGATTTCTGTAGATACTTTTGGAACAAATCATGTTTCAGAAGAAAACTTAATTGCTGCGATTCGTAAAGTATTCAAGTTAACTCCAAAGGAATTATTGAAACATTACAATTACGTAGACCAATTTACCAACAAACTGCTGCTTACGGACATTTTTGGACGTAAAGATGTGGATTTACCTATGGGAACAATTAGACAAAGTAGAAGCTTTAAGCTGAATTTTAACAAAATGTCTGAAAGGCTTAAAATGATGTTTCAAAGACATGATTTTTGAAGCCTTTTTATTTTTGAAAGGAAAGTAAAAGATGAAACAGAAAGAAAAACTATTTTCAGTAATTTTTGCTATTATAGCAGCAGTCTTTTTATGCGATAAATACGCCATTTTCAAAATTTTACTAGAAAAAGTATCTCCAACATTTATGGCAGCATTTTATATTTAGGTGCTGGGTTAGGAGTAGCAGTAATGTATTTATTTCAATATAAGAATGAAGAGTCAGCTGAAAAGAATAGGACGTGAAGATTGGATTTATGTTCTAGGAATGATTTTATTAGATATAGCTGCTCCTATAATGATAGGAATTAGTATTGGAACAGCTTCAAATGCATCATTGTTAGGTAATTTCGAAATTGTAATGACAACATTAATTGCACTATTAATGTTTAAAAAGAAACTATTACTAAAGGCTATGGATTGCAATTGGTTTATTACTTTTTCTAGTATTTTGCTTTCCTTTGAAGGGAGGGCAGTTTCCACTTTTTCACTGGGGTCTTTCTTTATCATTTTAGCCACTAGTTGTTGGGGACTAGAAAATAATTGCACAAAGAAATATTTCGGATAAAAGTACGTATCAAATCGTATGTCTTAAAGGAATTTTTCAGGTGGAGGCTCATTTTTAATTGCTTTATTTCTAAATGAGACTATTCCAGATATTAAAGATATTGTGTTAGTGATGTTGCTAGGATTTATTTCTTATGGATTAAGTATCTTCTTTTTATATAAGAGCACAAAGAGGATTAGGAGCTGCAAAAACAAGTGCTTATTATGCGATAGCACCATTTGTAGGGCAATATTATCATTTATTTTTAATGGTGAAATTTTGACACCGATGTATTTTGTAAGTTTAATTTTATGATTATTGGAACAGTGTATATTGTGAGGGATACGATTATAAAAACTCATTCTCATATTCATACTCACGTGATTACTCATACTCATGACGGGAGTACTCATGCACATATGATTACGCATGAGCATTTGCACGATCATTTTGGTGATGAAGAAAATCATTCTCATAAGCACAGTAGAGATATTCATAAATTAGAACATGACTCGAATGACTTTTTAATCCAAAGGTCATTCGAGGTTTTTAATGTTGAAAACTATTTATAATTCATAACAGTCATTTGCAAATTGGAATACAATTACGCCTAATATTTGCTAATAACATAAACCATACAACCAACACGAGTAATTTTTCCATTGTTGAAGATTACGTTTTTGTTTTCTTGGTTTTTCTTGACACTAATATCTCTCCTTTAATTCAAATCATAGATAGTTTACATGAATTAGTTTTAATTACACAAGTAGAATAATAATGAAAATTTTTCTTTGAGTGCAAATAGCTTTCCTAAAATTATAATTTTTGGTATGATGACAAGGTAAATTTATAAATATTTGGAGGAATTTTTAAAATGTCAAAACAACAAATTGGTGTCGTTGGTATGGCAGTAATGGGTCGTAATTTTAGCTTTAAATATTGAAAGTCGTGGTTATTCAGTTTCACTTTTTAACCGTTCATCTTCAAAAACAGATGAAGTGATTGCATTACATCCAGACAAAAATTAGTTCCAACTTATACAGTGGAAGAGTTTGTAAAATTCATTAGAAAAACCAAGAAGAATTTTATTAATGGTTAAAGCTGGTGAAGCAACAGATAAAAACAATTCAAAGTTTATTGCCGCATTTAGATAAAGGGGATATCTTAATTGATGGGGAAATACTTTCTTCCAAGATACTATTCGTCGTAATGAAATGTTAGCGAACTCAGGTATTAACTTTATCGGAACAGGTGTTTCCAGGTGGTGAAGAAGGAGCATTAAAATGGTCCTGCAATTATGCCTGGTGGACAAAAAGATGCTTATGAATTAGTAGCACCAATCTTAGAAGAAATTGCTGCAAAAAGCTGACGATGGTGCACCATGTGTGACTTATGTAGGTCCAAAATGGAGCAGGTCATTATGTTAAAAATGGTTCATAATGGTATCGAATATGGTGATATGCAATTAATTGCTGAAAGTTATGATATTTTTACGTCGTGTAGGTGGATTAACAGTTGAAGAAACTGCAGAAGTATTCAAATCTTGGAATACTGGCGAATTAGACAGCTATTTAATTGAAATTACTGCGGATATTTTTAACAAAAAGATCCTGAGACAGGTAAACCAATGGTTGAAGTGATTATGGATACAGCGGAAAATAAAGGAACAGGTAAAATGGACTTCTCAAAGTGCATTAGACTTAGGAGTTCCACTTCCATTAATTACTGAATCTGTATTTGCACGTTATATTTCTACATTAAAAAGAAGAACGTGAGTTGCAAGTAAAGAGTTATCTCCAATTAAAGTTCCTGAGTTATCAAATACTGAAAAAAACAAGCATTAGTTGAATCTGTTCGTAAAGGTTTGTATTTCTCTAAAATTATGAGTTATGCGCAAGGGTTTTGCTCAAATGCGTGTAGCAAGTGAAGAGTTTTGATTGGAACTTAAATTATGGGAAGTGCTAAAATTTTTCCGTGCTGGTTGTATTATTCGTGCTCAATTCTTACAAAAATTACAGATGCATTTGATCGTGATCCAGAATTGAAAAACTTATTATTAGATAAGTATTTCTTATATGTAACTGAATCTTATCAAGAGGCAGTGCGTGAAGTAGTTGTGACAGCTGTTCAAGCAGGAATTCCTGTTCCAACATTCTCAAGTGCATTAGCTTACTATGATTCTTATCGTTCAGAAGTGTTACCTGCTAACCCTAATTCCAAAGCGCAACGTGACTACTTCGGTGCTCATACTTATAATCGTGATGGACAAACCAGGAGTTTTCCACTTCAGAATGAGCGCAAGAACGTGAGATCGAACAATAATAACCATAATTTTAATAAGACTAGTCTATAGTAGCCAGGACGCAAGCAGCCAGCGAAGCTGTCTCATTGCTAAATTTTTGAGCCTAGGTCTCAGAGTTTCCTGTACAGAAGCCACTGGCTTCTTGTACTTGCAAACTACTAGAGTAGTCTTTTTGGTTTTGCTCATTCATTAGGTGGATTCGTTAAATTCTTGTAATAAAAAGCATCTCTTTTGAGATGCTTTTTAATGATGTGATGTGGTGCTGTTTTTTGTTGGTTTCATGAAGACATGTTGAATAAACACAATCCCACAAGAAATTAATACTCCAACGACTACAGCATTTGTAAAGTTATATGGAGATTGTGTTAATGCAGAACCTAAATAATAAGTTACTTGACTTAAAAATAAATCCCCAAACAAAAAGTTACAAAGGTATTTCATTTCGACACCTTCTTTCAAATATATTATAGACAATGATAGGAATTCATACAAGCAAAAATTCTTGAAGATTGATCAAACCTTTTTATCAAAAATAACACCACAATATTTGTACAAAAATCGATTCTACCGTTATAATGAATGAGAAGAAATGGTAGAAAGGAATCATTATGACATTTACAATTTTACAAGTTACAAGTGGCTATAGCTTATTGAAAAAGCACGATTGATTTATATAAATATGTAATGACTGCAAAAATCGTTAGGATATCAAAAATTAGCCTTAACAGATGAAGGGTGTCTTACATGGCGCAATTGAATTTTTATAATTTATGTCGTAGTCAAACTATCGAACCAATTATTGGATGTGTTTTTCAGTATAAGCAATGGAGAAATGCAGAAGTCTTATCATCCATGATTGTCTATGCAAAAGATGAAATAGGATATCAAATATTAATTGAATTATCTACTCTATATCAAAAATCTAAAAGTAGTTACAAGAGTCATGGAACATGAAAGAAGGTTCCAAACATTTTACAATTCGTATTTCCACAAGAAAATAGTGAGTGGGCGTTGGAATGTTCTAATGGGGAAGTGGCTTTTCAACGGTGGTTGTTTGAAGCTGAAGAGCGTTATTTTTCGACTATTTATTTGGGAATTGAATCAAACCAACCTTTATCCATTGCATTAGAACAATTGGAAGAATGGGGACAAGATTTTTCCATGAAACTACTTCCTTTTTGTTAAAACTTTCTATTTAAAAAGCTGAGGATGATTTTAGTTATCGAGTATTAAAAAGCTATTGGAGATGGTGAAACGCTAAGTACGACTCAAGCTGAAGTGAGTGGGCAATATTATTTTGCAAGATGAGAAGGCTTTGACGAAACAGTGGACAGCTCTATTAGAAGGAAAGTTAGTTCGTCAATTAACAGAGTTTGTTGATTCGTTGAAATGGAAACTTCCAAAGCATGAGCTATTACTTCCAAAATTCCAAACTCCTGATGGAAAAACGAGTCAAGAATATTTAGTAGAAATTTGCGAGCAATCATTAGAAGAAAAAGACTTAATGAATGATCACTATCATGCTCGTCTAAAGTATGAATTATCTATTATTCATCAAATGGGATTTGATGATTATTTTTAATTGTATGGGATATTATGAAATATGCTCATGAAGCAGGAATTCAAACAGGTCCTGGACGTGGTTCTGCCAGCAGGTTCATTAGTTTCTTATTTGTTGAATATTACGAAGGGTAGATCCAATTGAGTATCAATTGTTATTTGAACGTTTCTTAAATCCAGAACGATATACGATGCCCGATATTGACTTAGATTTTTCCCGATAATCGAAGAGAAGATATATTAGAGTATGTACGAAGAAAAATATGGGGATAATCATGTTGCGCAGATTGCGACTTTTGGAACTTTTTGAAAGTAAGCAAGCACTAAGAGATGTTTGTAGAGTATTAGGTCTTACAACCGTACAAGCGGGAGAATGGTCTAAGGCAGTTCCAAATCAATTAGGGTGTCAGTTTAAAAAGTGCATATGAACAGTCAAAAATTTACAAGCATTAGTGTCGAAAAAGTCCGAAAAAAATCAATTGATTTTTGAAACTGCATGTCGAATTGAAGGGTTACCACGACATTTATCTACACATGCTGCTGGAGTAGTGTTATATGATAAACCACTAACAGAAGTGATTCCTTTAATGGATAAAAGAGCAACAATTGCCAATTACACAATATACAATGAAATATATGAGCAAATTGGATTATTAAAAATGGACTTTTTAGGATTGACTAATTTATCCATTTTACATGATTCAATTGAATTAACTAAAAAATTTATCAACAAGATATTAGTTTTAAATGAGATACCACTAGATGATGAGAAAACCCTTGAATTATTCCAAGAAGCTGATACAAAATGGAATATTCCAATTTGAATCGGATGGGATTCGCCAGGGTATTAAAGAAATTGAAACCAACGAATTTAGAAGATATTGCTGCAGTGAATGCATTATATCGACCAGGTCCAATGGAGCAAATTGATACTTTTATTAAGCGCAAGCATGGGCAAGAAGTTGTGAAATATCCGCATCCAATATTAGAGTCAATTCTTCAATCTACTTATGGAGTTATGGTTTACCAAGAACAAGTGATGCAAGTAACATCTCAAATGGCTGGATTTACATTGGGACAAGCAGATATTTTTACGCCGGGCTATAGGGAAGAAAGATGGTAAAGTGATTGAAATAGAAAAAGCGCATTTTATAGAAGGAGCTATTGAAAAAGGAATTGATGTAGCAAGTGCCTCTGAAGTGTATCACTATATTGAGCGTTTTGCGAATTATGGGTTCAACCGTTCCCATGCATTTGCCTACTCCTTGTTGGCGTATCAATTAGCTTATTTTAAGACACATTATCCACGTGCTTTTTATACAGCGATTTTAAGATATGTTGGAGATCGTTCTCCAAAATTACAAACTTACTTTATCGAAGCAAAACAAAAGAGGAATTGTTATTAAAAATCCATCGATTAATACAAGTTTAGAAGATTATGATGCAACGGTTGACGGTATTTTTATTGGATTAAATGCGATTAAAGGATTAAGAAGAGACTTTATTCAAGAAATTCTTACTCAGAGAAAACAATATGGTCCATTTATAGATTTTTATGGATTTTTGCATTTAGAATAGGGAAACGATTTTGTAAAAAGAAGTGTTGGAAGCTTTAATTGATGCAGGGAGCTTTTGATGAATTAGGAAAAAAATCGTGCTACCTTACGAGCTACGATTGATGCTGTTATTGAAAGTGTAAAAATTCCATGGGAGTAATCTTGCCCTAGAGTTAAATGAAGAAATGTATCCAAAATATTTCGAAGAAGAAGACAGTAATATTATCGAGAGAATTGAACGTGAAATTGCGGTATTAGGATTTCCGGTGTCTGCATTTCCAACCGATCCATATGAAATATTATATAAAGAACAAAAAGCGAATCGTATTTCTAGTATTTATGAATCAAAATTTGTATCAGTTTTAGGATTATTAAAAAAATATTCGCAAGACTCGTACAAAAAGGTGAGCCCATGGCGTTTGGGGACCATTCAAGATGAAAACAGGTGAAATGGAATTTGTTGTATTTTTCAGAAGTTTATCCACTAGTATTTTTCAGCATTAGAAGAAAAATCAGTTAGTCTTAATAAAAAGGAAAAACGAGAAAGAATTTACAATCAAAATGGCAAGTACAAGTTCAACAAGTGTTAAGTTTATTCGAAGTAGAAGGATTAGCACAGGCAACTTCCATTAAATGTTATATTAAAATTACAAAAGAACTACAAAAATAAAGATGTATTTGAAAAAATCCGAAGTATCATCATTAATAATCCAGGGATACAACCGTTTTTATTATATATTGAAAGTAAAGATCAAGTCTTTAAAATGAATTTTAACTCAGGATTAATGGTCGATGCTCAGACTTTAAAAGCCATTTCTGACATTGTTGGGGAAGAAAAATATAAAAATTATAAAATAAAACCCTTTTCATTAATGAAAAGAAAAGACATTTTAATAGAAAAGTGTTAGAATAGGTAAAGAATTGGATAAGAGTTCCAAATATAATATAAGAGGTGAAAAAGCTTGAAACGTATTGCAGTTTTAACAAGTGGTGGGGACGCACCAGGTATGAATGCCGCAGTTCAGTGCCATCGTTCGTAAAGGAATTTATGAAGGATTTGAAGTCTATGGGATTAACTATGGATTTGCAGGATTAGTTGCAGGAGATATCCGTAAAATGGAAGCTTCTGATGTAGGAGATATGATTGGCCGTGGAGGTACTTTCTTATATTCTGCTCGTTATCCTGAATTTGCACACCGTGAAGGTCAAGAAAAAGGAATCGAACAATTGAAAAATTCGGCATTGAAGGTTTAGTTGTTATCGGTGGTGACGGAAGTTATCAAGGTGCTGTAGCTTTTAACAAAATTAGGGTTCCCAACAATTGGAGTTCCAGGAACAATCGATAATGATATTCCAGGTACAGATTATACTATTGGTTTTGATACTGCCATTAATACAGTATTAGACTCAGTAGACCGTTTAAGAGATACTGCAACAAGTCACGTTCATGACATTTATTGTTGAAGTAATGGGACGTAATGCAGGGGATATTGCTTTATGGACTGGTATTGGAAGTGGAGCAGAACAAATTTTTAATTCCTGAACAAGACTTTGACATTGCTGAAGTTGCAACTGAATTAAAAACGTGGTCGTTTAAATGGTAAAAACACACAATTATTCTTTTAGCAGAAGGGGGTAATGAGCGGTGAAGAATTTGCTAAGAAATTATGGGAATATGATGACGATTTCCATACTCGTGTAACAGTATTAGGACACGTTCAACGTGGTGGTTCACCAACTGCTCGCGACCGTGTATTAGCAAGTCGTTTAGGTGCAAAAAGCTATCGACCTATTAAAAAGAAGGTATTGGTGGAGTTTGTGTGGGTGTTCGTGGCGAAGAAGTAGTTTATAATGATATCGTTGAAACATTAGCAAATGGAAAAACATGTACTCAAACTTAGAATTATATCAATTAAATAAAGAAATTTCATTTTAATTAAGGAGTAATTTTTATGACTAAAATTGTATGTACAATTGGACCAGCAAGTGAATCAATTGAAAAATTAACAGCATTAGCAGAAGCAGGAATGAACGTATCACGTTTAAACTTCTCTCATGGTGACCATGAAGAACATTTAGCACGTATTAACAATATTAAAAAGTACGTCAAGAAACTGGTAAAATGATTGCTATTTTATTAGATACAAAAGGACCAGAAATTCAGTACACATGATATGGAAGGTGGAGCTTTAGAATTCTTCACTGGTGATGTATACGTATTTCAATAACACAAGTTTTTAGGAACAAAAGAAAAATTTCTATTACTTACCCAGAATTAATCGATGATGTTCAAGTTGGATCTACTATCTTAATCGATGATGGTTTAGTAGGATTAACAGTTACTGAAATCGACCGTGCAAATGGTGAAATCGTAACAGTTGTAAATAACAGCGGTGTTGTTAAAAACAAAAAGGTGTTAACGTTCCAGGAGTAAGCACTAAATTACCAGGAATCACTGAAAAAGATAGAGCAGATATTATCTTCGGTATTGAAAATGATATTGACTATATCGCAGCAAGTTTCGTTCGTCGTGCATCTGACGTTCAAGAAATCAGAGATTTATTAGAAGAACACAATGCAACTCATATTCAAATTATTCCAAAAATTGAAAACCAAGAAGGTATCGACAACATTGATGAAATTTTAGCTTTATCTGATGGTTTAATGGTTGCTCGTGGAGACATGGGTGTTGAAATTCCTGCTGAGGAAGTTCCAATTGTTCAAAAGCTTTAATTAAGAAATGTAATGCTTGTGGTAAACCAGTAATTACAGCTACACAAATGTTAGATTCAATGCAACGTAACCCTCGTCCAACTCGTGCGGAAGCAGGGACGAAGCGAATGCTATCTTCGATGGTACAGATGCAGTAATGTTATCTGGTGAATCAGCAGCAGGGGATTACCCAGTAGAAGCTGTTAAAAACAATGGCAAGTATTTGTGTACGTACTGAACGTGAATTACGTGGACAAGATAAATTTAAATTAAAAACTTATGATGCATCAGATGTAGCGGAAGCAATTGCTCGTTCTGTAGCGCATACAGCTAAAAACTTAGATGTTAAAACAATTGTAGCTGCAACTCAATCTGGTCATACTCCAAAAATGATTTCTAAATATCGTCCAAGTGCAACATATTATGGCTATCACATACACTGAGCGTCAACAACGTGCTTTAGCATTAGTATGGGGTGTTCAACCATTTGTAATTGATAGACCTGCATCAACTGATGAAATGTTTAAACTTGCAAATGATATTGTATTAGAAAAAGGTTTTTGCTGAAAAAGGAGAATTATTAATTCTTACAGCTGGTCTTAAAGTTGGAGAAACAGGTTCAACAAATATGTTGAAGGTCCAAAAAAACATTTTAAGAATTCGAAATAGACTCTTTTATAGTAGTAAAGGACGGCAGCAGACTCGCAAAAGCGAGTCTCATGCCTAACTTTCGAGCTCTAAGGTCTCGAAAGTTCCTAGTAAAAGTTGCCGATTAGGCAAACTTTTTACGCTACTACTATAAGAGTCTTTTCATTTGGACGGATATTCATGAGAGTGCGTTTGAGAGTTGACTTTTTCATAATAGCGAAGGACGCCAGCAGACCTACAGTCTCATGGCTAAAATTTGAGCCTAAGGTCTCAAATTTTCCTGTACCAGAAGCTAATAGCTTCTAGTACTGTGCTATTATGAAAAGTCTTTTCTGTTTGGACGGATAATTGATGAGAGCGCTTGGTAACTGACTTTTCTATATAGTAGTAAAGGACGATAGTAGCCACCTCAAAAGGTGTCTCTTGTGTTAACTACTATGAAAGGTCTTTTCTGTTTTGATGGATAAATATGAGAGAACATTTTTATGTAATTAGACTTTCCTTGTATAGCAGTATTAGGACGCTAGCAGCCAGCGTTGCAGTCTCGTACTGCTATAGAAAGTCTTTTTCAAAAGCAAAATAAAAAAACTCTTCGTTTTAATAACAAAGAGTTTATCAGTGATAGGTTATTAAAAATACGATTACGATAGAGGCTGACTACTTTTCCTAAGATAGTTACATTTGGTAAGATAATCGGATCGAGTTGATCGTTTTCAGGTTCTGACGAATATGGTCTGATTCTCTGTAAAATCTCTTACAAGTAGCAGTGTCTTCCTCGGTCATAGCAATGACGATTTCACCATTTGAAGCAGTAGATTGTTTTTCGTACGATGACAGAGTCGCCATCAAAGATTCCTGCATTAATCATACTATCTCCCTTGATGGTTAGCATAAATAAATCATCCGCATCTTGTTGCAAATCAGGTGGGATTGGAAAGAATCCGTTCGCTTCTTCAATTGCTAAAATGGGTGAGCCTGCTGTAACAGTTCCTAACATTGGAATAGCGGTGGCATTTGCTCCGATAGTTCTAAGACCTGATTGAGTTAATTCAATCGCACGAGGCTTACTAGGATCTCGTTGAATAAAACCATTTTTCTAAACGTGCAAGGTGTCCATGTACTGTTGAAGTGGAAGAAAGTCCAACAGCATTACAAATTTCCCGAACGGTTGGTGGATAACCATGTTCTTTTACTTCTTCATAAATAAATCGTAAAACATCTAATTGTTTTTGAATCTTTTCCAGTTGACATTGAATCACCTTCTTTCTCGTTTGCACTTATAATAGCATAAAATTCAGCTCGAATCAAACAAACGTTCGCATATTCGCTTGTTTTCTTTTGCTTAAATAATGGTATGATAAAAGGGTGTTATAGAATTTAAGAAAGGAAGGCTGAAATGTTAGATCCTAAGAAAAATTGAGAGAATTAACGAATTAGCACGTAAGAAGAAAAACTGTTGGTTTAACTTCATTAGAACAAAGAGGAACAACAGGCATTACGGCAAGAATATCTAGAAGCATTTTCGAGGTGGTATGAGAAATCATATCGAAGGATTAAAGATTATGGATGAACAAGGAAACGATGTAACTCCCTGAAAAATTAAAACAAATTCAAAGAGAAAAAGGATTACATCATCGTAACGAAGAATAAATCTTTAATATTTTGGGTAATAAATTTAAAAATCATTATTTAAATAGGAGTGTTAATATGTTTGATAAAGTAGATCAATTAGCAGTAGATACGATTCGTACAATGAGTGTGGATGCTATTCAAGCCGCAAATTCTGGACATCCAGGTTTTGCCAATTGGTGCTGCACCAATGGCTTAGTATTATGGTCAAAATATTTAAAAAGTAAATCCAAAACAATCAAAAATGGATCGATCGTGATCGCTTTGTATTATCAGGAGGACATGGTTCAGCACTTTTATATTCATTATTACATCTTTCAGGGTATCAAGTGTCGATTGAAGATGTTAAGAATTTCCGTCAATTTAATAGCAAAAACTCCAGGGCATCCTGAATTTAGACATACTGATGGAGTAGAAAGCAACAACTGGACCTTTAGGGCGAGGATTTGCAAATGGTGTTGGAATGGCGATGGCTGAAGCACATTTAGCTGCTACTTATAACCGTGAAGGATTTCCAGTTGTGAATCATCATACCTATGTGATGTGTGGAGATGGGGACTTAATGGAAGGTATTTCTATGAAGCAAGTTCTCTAGCAGGTACTTTAAAATTAAATAAATTAATTGTCTTATATGATTCAAATGATATTACATTAGATGGCGAATTAACAAAATCATTTAATGAAAGCGTGAAGGATCGATTCATCGCTCAAGGATGGAATTATATTCGTGTTGAAGATGGTAATGACTTAGATGAAATTGCAGAAGCAATTGAAGAAGCACAAAGGTGAAACTGAAAAACCAACTTTAATTGAAGTGAAAACGATTATTGGATATGGTGCTCCAAACCAAGGGACAAATAAAGTTCATGAGTGCTCCATTAGGAGAAGAAGGTATTAACATCATGAAGCAAAATTATGGTTGGGAATATGCCGCCATTTGAAGTGCCAGAAGAAGTTGCTCATCGTTTTGATAAATTATTAGTGCAAACAGGTGAACACGATTATCAAGAATGGCAAGAATTATTTGAAGCATATCGTAAAGAATACCCAGAATTAGCAAAACAATTTGAAGATGCTTTTTCAGGAAAATTTGAAGTAGATTGGAAAGAAATCTTACCAAAATATGAATTCAATAGTCCTACAAAAAGCTTCTCGTGTTACAAGTCAAGAAGTGATTCAAGAATTAGGGAAAACATATTCCATCATTCTGGGGTGGTTCTGCAGATTTATCTTCTTCAAAATAATACAATGAATAAAAGCAGATACTGATTTTTGAAGCTAGTAATTATGCTGGACGTAATATTTGGTTTTGGTGTACGTGAATTTTTCAATGGGTGCAGCATTAAATGGTATTTTTATTACATGGTGGTACAAGAGGATATATTGGTACATTCTTTGTATTTGCAGACTATGTGAAACCAGCTATGAGGGGTAGCTGCATTATCTAAATTACCAACTATTTATGTTTACACGCATGATTCTATTGCTGTTGGGAAGATGGTCCAACTCATGAACCGATTGAGCAATTAGCAGAGATTCCGTGCAACTCCAAATACAAATGTTTTTAGACCAGCAGATGGAAATGAAGTAGCGGCAGCATGGAAAAACAGCTTTAGAAGATACTACTAGACCATCATTATTAGTCTTATCAAGACAAAATCTTCCAGTATTAGAACATTCATTGGAATTAGCATTTGATGGAGTCGATAAAGGGGCATATGTTGTAAGCCCTCAAGAAGGGAAGTTCCAGAAGGATTCTGATTGCAACTGGATCTGAAGTGAATTTAGCGGTAGAAGCTCAAAAAGTATTACGAGAAACAGGACATGATGTTTCAGTAGTTTCACTGCCCGCTATGAATCGTTTTCGAAGAACAATCAAAAGAATATCAAGAAGCAGTATTACCAAGTTCAGTTCGCAAACGTGTTGCTATTGAAATGGGTGCAAGCTTAGGATGGCATCGTTATGTAGGATTTGATGGGTGAATTAGTAACGATTGATAAATTTGGTGCTTCTGGCAATGGAAATACCGTTATGAAAGAATACGGATTTACTGTAGAAAATGTAGTAGCAACTTATTTATCATTAATTTTAAATAAAAATACGGATAACGACTTAATGAACGAGAGATAGTCTCAGTTGATTAAGTCGTTTTTGTACTAAAAAAATATCTATATTATTTTTGGGATGAATAAATAATAATATTAAACAAAATTTAGGGAATTAATTCCTAAAAGTTTATAAAAACAAAAAGTTTAAGGCATCGATTCCTTAAACTTGAAGAGAATGGCAATTAAGTGTATATGAATTTAAAAAGAAAGATAGTATCTGGAGTATTGACCGAAAAGCTAAAAATTAGAAATATACACTTAGATAAAGGAAATGAGAATGAATATGATGGAATTGAATCTATCGATGTTATTGAATGGTTATTAAAATAATATTTTATCTTATAGAAATTTTTGAAATAAAAGATATTTTTCCGCTTTTTCGTATATATAAGTGAAGTGTCATTTCTAGTGAATGCCACTGGAAGATGCTTTCGAATTAATAGAGAGGATGAAATAATATGAATAAATATAATAAAAAAATCTGCAAATTATACTCTATACAAAAGCTAATTAAATGAAAATTTTAAACATGTAAACACTTGTTTTTAGTGCGTTGTTTGAAATATAATAAAGCACAAAAAGGAAGTGGTAGCAGTGAATGAATATAAAATAAGAGAAATGATAAAAACAGAATAAAAGGAAACTCATTACAGCAAAGGAAATAACAAATAATAAAAATTGATTCATGGTATCTTACGAATTTGGTGCAAAAAGGAGAACTAGAAAGAGTAACAAGAGGTGTTTACTTTGATCCAAATTTTGATAATTATGATGAACTTTACTTCTTTCAACTTCAAAATAAGGCTTTGCATTTATTCCTATCAAACAGCACTATATTTGCATAGATTAACGGATAGATTGCCATTTTCTAACGAAGTAACAGTAAAAGCAAGGCTATAATGCATGGCGTATTAAAAATTCAGTTATTGTCCATCAAGTGAAAAAAGAATGGTATGAATTAGGTAAAAGTGAAATTGAAACGGATATGGGAAATATTGTATGTGCGTATGATATGGAGAGAACGATTTGCGATTTAGTAAGAGATAGAAAAATCAAGACCCAGAAATATTTTCAAAAAGCTTGGAATCTATATATTAAGAAAGATACTAAAGATATATAGGAAATTGAGGAAATATGCCCAGAATTTAGGAATAGCATAGAGGACATACTTGAGGGTGATTGTATATGAATAAAGATAGTATAACTCAAAAACTAAGGAATAGAGCAAAGGAACTTGATTTAAATTATAATTTGGTATTAAGTAAATTTTTCTTTGATGAATTTTTAAAGCTAATTTCTATTAGTGTACATAGAGAAAAATTTTCATGCTTAAAGGTGGTATGTTACTAACTTATACTTTTAGGGTGTTCAAAACAGATCTACACAAGATATTGATTTTTAGTGAAGGATTTCCTATAGAAACTATAGAATTAAAAAGAATTTTTAAAAAGAAATATTGGGAAATACTAATAAAAAGATATATGGTTTGAATTAAATGATACTGTTGAGGAGATTAAAGAGGAAGACAAATATGGTGGTCTTAGATTTCATGTGATTGGACACTTAGCAAATATTAGAATTCCATTTATTATCGATATTGCTACAGGAGATCCGATTTATCCTTTACCAAAGTTAGAAAGATATAGCACAATTTTAGGTGATAATATTGAATTAAATATGTATCCTTTAGAAACAGTGTTATCAGAAAAACTTCAAAACAATACTTACACGAGCAGAAAATAATAGTAGAAGTAAAGATTTTTATGATATTTATGCTATCTTGAAAAATAAATTAGAAGTTATAAATATAAATGAACTTAAAGTGGCAGTTTCTAAGACGTTTAGTTATAGAAAGACAGAAGTCTCAAAGGATGAAGCAAAAAGTGATTGTTAGTCATATTGATAATGATTCTTTGATTATAGAGAGATGGATAAGGTATCAAAAAGAAAAATCCATACGCAAAAGGAATTGAGTTTAGTGAGATTATAGAAAGTTTAAATACTTTAATAGAGATAGTTATGTAAATTTTTGAATCGTAATTAACTTTGTACATGAAGTGAAAAACAAAAGTTGTTACACCTTAGTATTTAATGAGGTGTAACAACTTTTTATTCTGTAACAATAGATAGTAAAAAGAAATATAACAGGAAAAATTTCTGTGTTAAAAATATTTTGATGTATTTAAAAATATATAGAAAAGAGTCATTTTCTTTGTGTTTTTGTGAAATCATTGATACAATAATATTTCCTAATATAAAATGTTAGGTTAGAATATCAATGAAATCAATAAAAATATCTTATTCCAAGGGATATTGTTTGTGAAAAATTCAAAAATTTGATATTATATTTAGACAAAATAATAATTATGAGGTGAAAAATGTTAGGAAAAATAATAACTATATGAACCAGCAAAAAGAAGGGGGCAGAAGTTTGAAAAATATTCAATCAAGAAGCTTAAAGTAGGGGCTAATAGTGTATTAGTAGGGGCAGTTTCTTTTTGGATATCATGTGAAGCAAGTGAAGTAACAGAACCTAAAACTGTTGTAACAACTGAACAAAATATATTAGTAGATAAAGAGAGTTACAAATTAACAACTGTTGAAAATAATACAAAAACAGAAGTTGTTTCAACGCCTATCACAGAAGTTGTAGAAACTCCAAAATCTCAGAAGCTACAGTAGAACAAAAGTTCAAACAACTGAATTACAAGAAAAAAGTAAGTGCGTTACAAACAGAAGTTAATCGTATCCGCTTAAACGAAAAACAAAAATCACAAATTGAACAAGCTGAAAAAAATTAATCGAGGAAGCAAAAGACTTACAAGCTTTTAAAAAACAGCTACTCAAAAAGAAGTAGATGCTAAAGCTAAAGAAATTAGTTCATTAACTACTATCTTGAAATCAATGAAGGCTGAAGAAACAGTAAAAAGAAAATAAAAATACTGATAGCCGTAATGGTAAAAAGATGGAAGAAGGAGTAGGTTTCAGAACAGATACAGCAGCTGGTACAGGTGTTGGTGCAGATGTAGATGCAACAGCGAAACTCACAATCCCTAATGCTGATAGATCAGATTATTCAAATAAGGAAGCTTCAGCAGGGATGCTGAATCAAGTCAGTTGGTTAGATTTCAGCAATCTAGCAGATTGGCAAAATGTTAAAATGCTACCCAATGGTGATATGGCCCTACAAGAAGGCTCAGTTTATACAAAAGAAATCATGAAAGATTACATTGTTAAAATAACTGTGAAATCTTTAAAACCATTCCAAGCAACAGAAATTTATAAAAACGTATGGAAGCAGCTGGAGCTACTGAAGAAGAAAAAGCTACTTATGATCCAACTGCCCGAAATTGGTATATGAAAGATCGTGGTTCAGGTGCTGGAGATGCTAATGAAGAAGTAAATGTTGTTGCAAAAGCAATGGATGGATGGACAGAAATTAGAAAAGCTGGTGTCGATACTGGTACTAGGAAAACGACGATTAAAGCAGAAAAAGTTGCTACTAGTATAGGAGTACAATTTGATATATCAGGAACTTATAGAGGAAAACCAGTACGACCAGCAGTTGTAATGACAGATGGTGAATCAGCTAATCCAGAGAGTCAGTAATCTTTACAACAAATGGAACGGGTTGGAATTAATTTCTGAAGTTAAACAAAACCGTGAAGATGCAAGACATTATTCTCCAGTGGATATAGGGAATTTTGATCCTAATAATTATCAAGGACGTTATGGACGTGTTGACCCTGTTAACTATAATGATTTAGTAGAACAGGGAATAAGACAAGGTAAAGGATATGGACCAGATAATAAGAAAAATTGTCTACAAACTATTTATCAAGTCCAGACCAAGAAACAGGTGGATTAGGTTCAGGTGTATTTGGACCAGTGACTAATTCCGGACCAAACTCAACTCCAGTTGTAATGACAAAAGATGTAACAGAAGTTGGTATGTATATCGTATCTGATGGACATCAAGCTGCCATGATTGGGTTTGTACCAGTCGATTCAGGTGATGCGCCAGCAACATATGGAGAGGCAACTCATACCTTAACTAAGATTAGTAGTTTTGATGGAAGTGAAGTGAAGCAACCATATTTAGGAAGCGTGCGCCCAGATATGGATACAGGAAATGAAAAATTGGCTTGGGGATGATACAAAAGAAGAAGCTGATGAAGGTATTGATCAAATTTTACCGGATAATTTTAAAAGGTCAAACAAATCAAGTCATTAAGATGAACAGAGAACGTCAAGGTTCTTATACATTGCAAGTTCAAGCTCATACTGGAGGAGCTCCTGAAGCTCATATTTATGGTTGGATTGACTTTAACCACAATGGTGCATTCGAAGAAAATGAACGTTCTGATTTAGCAACAATTACTAAAGATGGTCCTGTAACATTACAATTTAATAATAATATTGCAGTAGATGATCCTTCATTAGTGGAATTAGGAACAAGGGTACGTATTTCTACTAGTTCAAAAAGCAATTGAGCAACCAACTGGTATTGCTGGAACAGGTGAAGTTGAGGACTTTAAAACTCAAATCACACATCCACCAGTTGGGGAAAAGAAAACAACAGAAGGTCTTGTAAAAGAAACGCAAAGAGAATCGATTCATTTTTACAGCACGTGGTAAAAACTTCATATGACTTCAATACTGATACTTCAATCGATACGAATACACCACCGGTATATATTGATAATAAGACAGGTCAAGAGATTACATTATCAGCAGATGGAACTTACACTGTAGCTGGTCAAGGAACTTATAAATTTATTGTCGCTGACAATAAAAATAGATGTAAATGTAGAATTTACTCCTAGCTGATGGATTTGTAGGGTGAAGCTCATGGTATTACACTTCGTAGACAAGATACTAATGGAGCTACAACAGACTGGATTTCTAAAGATACAGCTGCAACACCAGTTGTTAATGATGTAAAACAATCGATGGATGGACTATATATTCCTAAAGTTACAGTTCCAACTTCAGTAAACGCAACTCCAGTTAATGCAGACAGTCAAAAATTTACAGGGTCTACCACAAAAAGGTAAACCAACATTTAATGTAGAATCTGCCAAAGAACCAGTGACAGCTTCTGCTAAACATCCAGCTAAATTAGTAGATCCAAGAACAAATACAGTTACAGAATTAACAACAGTAGATGCATTTGAACAAGGGACAACTAATAAGATTGGTACCTATACAATTGTACCTGAAACAGGAGAAGTTACATTTACACCAAATAAAAGATTTCAAGGGAATTCCAGCACCAGCAACTATTTCTGCTGATGTAGAATTAACGACGACAAAGATGGAAATGTAACGACTAAAACGTTAACAGCTACTTATACACCAACAATTATTCCGGTGACACCAACAGCTGAAGCTTCCAAGAACAAGCGGTGTATTGGGAAACCTCAAACTTCTCGAATTGTATTACACAGAAGAAACTGGAGACGATAAAGGTAAGACTGTTAACTTTGATAAAGGAACTCAAACAGGACCAAAAAGGAGAACGTGTTGAGTTAGATCCTGAAACTCTAACTTTATTAAATGAAGCTGGAGAAGAGGTAACTAGCGTAACAACGACTCAAAAAGTATGAGTTAGATAAAGCTAACAAGACCATTACATTTACTCCAATGCAACTTTCACAGGTGTAGCTAAACCTGTTAGACGTTCGAATCAAAGATGCGACTGGTACAAAAAGTGGATACTACTTACACTCCAACAGTTACAGATGTAACAATGGAAGGTACTCTAAGGAGACAGAAGCACCAAGGACAAACACAAACAGGAACACCAGAATTTACAGTGTCTAGTCCAGATGTTCGTGATTACAGGATATAAATTAATCAATCCGACAACGAACACACCAGTAGATGATGAAGAAATTGATGTTCCAAATCAAAGGAACATATAGAATTGATAAAACAACTGGGACAGTTAAGTTTATTCCAAAAGCAGATTCACAGGACCAGCGGATGGAATTAATGTACAAGCAGTAACAGATGTTGGAAAAGACATGAAGTAGAAGCTACCACCAACAGTAAATCCGTTTGTTATCATTGCTGTGAGTCAAGAGTCTAAGAATATCCAAGGTACCACAAGAAGGAACACCAACCCTGTACAATTCAGAAGATGCAACAAATGTATCAATTACAAGTCGTAAAACTAGTTGATCCAACAGATAACACACCAAAAGACTCTGTAACAATAGAAGGAAAAGGAACATTCGTCATTGACGAAACTGGAAAAAGTAACTTTCACACCAGTACCAAGTTACACAGGGATGTTCCAGCAATTGAAGTAAAAAGCAACGGTTACAGTGACAAATGAGAAAAACGAAACTGCAACTATTACTCAAACAGCAACATACAAACCAGAAATCGTTCCTCTAGAGTTAGGTAAAACACCAGCAACTTCAACAAACTTACAAGGTTTTAGAACAAAAAGGAACACCAACATTCACTGGAAGCACAGTAGAAGTAAATGGTGAACAAAAGAAGTAACGATTAAAGAAAAATAGTTACACATTTGTAAAAAGATGGAGCTGAAGTAACAACAACTCCTGCATACAAAAAGGAACAACTGATGTAATTGGTACGTACACAATTGATCCAGCAACTGGAGAAGTAACACTAACACCAACAGATAAAACTTATACAGGTGAAGTAGAACCAGCAGTAGTACAAGCAACAGGATCTAATAATGTAAAAAGTACAAACAACGTACACACCAACAATTACTCGGTAACACCAACAGCTGAAAAGCTCAACAACAAGTGATGTACAAGGAAAAGTACAAACATCACCAATCTAGTTAGATACAGAAGAAACTGGAGACGATAAAGGTAAGACTGTTAACTTTGATAAAAGGAACTCAAACAGGACCAAAAAGGAGAACGTGTTGAGTTAGATCCTGAAACTCTAACTTTATTAAATGAAGCTGGAGAAGAGGTAACTAGCGTAACAACGACTCAAGGTAGAGTATGAGTTAGATAAGGCTAACAAAACAATTAGCTTCACACCAAATAAAGACTTTGTAGAAACTGCAACACCAGTTAAAGTTCAAATCAAAGACGTGAATGGTACAAAAAGTTGAAACAACATACACTCCAACAGTTATAGATGTCACAATGGAAAGTGTTGATAAGACATCAGAAGCACCACAAGGACAAACACAAACTGGAAAACCAGAATTTACAATTTCAAGTCCAAATGTGCAAATTACAGGCTACAAACTAGTAGATCCAGTAAGCAAAACACCTGTAGATGGTACTGAAATCGAAGTTCCAGAACAAGGAACATATAAGATTGACAAGACAACTGGTCGAGTAACATTTGTTCCAAAACCAGGATATACAGGAACAACTGATGGAATTACAGTATCAAGCAACAGATGAAAACGGAGAAACAAAAGATGCGAAGTATACACAAAAGTAACGCCATTAACAGTAACTCCAGAAAACAAAACATCTAAAAATATCCAAGGTGTACTACAAGAAGGAACACCAACATTTACAATTCCAGAAGGTGTAACAAATGCTTCAATTACAAGTCGTAAAACTAGTTGATCCATCAGACAACACACCAAAAGACTCTGTAACGGTAGAAGGAAAAGGAACATTTGTCATTGATGAAACTGGAAAAGTAACCTCACACCAGTACTAAGTTATACTGGTGAAGTACCAACAATTGAAGTAGAAGCAACAGTAACTGTAACAAACGAGAAAAAACGAACCAGCAACAATTACTTCAAAAAGCAACATACAAACCAGAAATCGTTCCTCTAGAGTTAGGTAAAACACCAGCAACTTCAACAAACTTACAAGGTTTAGAACAAAAAGGAACACCAACATTCACTGGAAGCACAGTAGAAGTAAATGGTGAACAAAAAAAGTAACGATTAAAAGAAAATAGTTACACATTTGTAAAAGATGGAGCTGAAGTAACAACAACTCCTGCATACAAAAAGGAACAACTGATGTAATTGGGTACGTACACAATTGATCCAGCAACTGGAGAAGTAACACTAACACCAACAGATAAAACTTATACAGGTGAAGTAGAACCAGCAGTAGTACAAGCAACAGGATCTAATAATGTAAAAGTACAAACAACGTACACACCAACAATTACTCTGGTAACACCAACAGCTGAAAGCTCAACAACAAGTGATGTACAAGGAAAAGTACAAACATCACCAATCAAGTTAGATACAGAAGAAACTGGAGACGATAAAGGTAAGACTGTACTTTGATAAAGGAACTCAAACAGGACCAAAAGGAGAACGTGTTGAGTTAGATCCTGAAACTCTAACTTTATTAAATGAAGCTGGAGAAGAGGTAACTAGCGTAACAACGACTCAAGGTAAGTATGAGTTAGATAAAGCTAACAAAACACTAGCTTCACACCAAATAAAGACTTTGTAGAACTGCAACACCAGTTAAAAGTTCAAAATCAAAGACGTGAATGGTACAAAAAGTTGAAAACAACATACACTCCAACAGTTATAGATGTCACAATGGAAAAAGTGTTGATAAGACATCGAAGCACCACAAGGACAAACACAAACTGGAAAACCAGAATTTACAATTTCAAGTCCAAATGTGCAAATTACAGGCTACAAACTAGTAGATCCAGTAAGCAAAACACCTGTAGATGGTACTGAAATCGAAGTTCCAGAACAAGGAACATATAAGATTGACAAGACAACTGGTCAAGTAACATTTGTTCCAAAACCAGGATATACAGGAACAACTGATGGAATTACAGTACAAGCAACAGATGAAAACGGAGAAACAAAAAGATGCGAAGTATACACCAAAAGTAACGCCATTAACAGTAACTCCAGAAAAACAAAACATCTAAAAATATCCAAAGTGTACCACAAGAAGGAACACCAACATTTACAATTCCAGAAGATTGTAACAAATGCTTCAATTACAAGTCGTAAACTAGTTGATCCATCGGACAACACACCAAAAGACTCTGTAACGGTAGAAGGAAAAGGAACATTTGTCATTGACGAAACTGGAAAAGTAACATTTACACCAGTACCAAGCTATACAGAGTGAAGTACCAGCGATTGAAGTAGAAGCAACAGTAACTGTAACAAACGAGGAAAAACAGAACCAGCTACAATTACTTCAAAAGCAACATACACACCAGAAATTGTACCATGTAAAACCAACAGCTGAAAGCTCAACAACAAGCGATGTACAAGGGTGAAAGTACAAACTTCATCAATCGTGCTAGATACTGAGGAAACTGGAGACGATAAAGGAAAACTGTTAACTTCAATAAGGGAATTGAACAAGGTCCTAAAGGTGAAAGAACAGAATTAAATCGAGATACATTAACATTATTAAATGAAGCTGGAGAAGAGGTAACTAGCGTAACAACTCCTCAAGGTAAGTATGAATTGGATAAAGCTAATAAAACTATTACCTTTACACCAAATAAAGACTTCGCAGGAGAAGCTACACCAGTTAAAGTTCAAATCAAAGATGCAAATGGAACAAAAAGTTGAGACAACTTACACTCCAACAGTTATTGAAGTAACACCAACAGGTAAAGATTCAGCAACAACAGGATTACAAGGATTTACTCAAACATCACTATCGTATTCAATCAAAAAAGATGAAGCTGATAATACAACAGTAAACTTTGAAAACAGGTCATGATAGAGTTGAATTAAAACAAGATACATTAACATTAGTGAATGAAAATGGTGAAAAAGTAACAACAATTACTGTACCAGAAGTTGGAACATATGAATTGAAAGATGGTGCGATTACATTTACACCAGTTAAGACATTCAAAGGAACAGCTGAAGGAGTAACTGTTCAAGTTGAAGATGAGAATGGTAAAATTGTTACTAAGAAATATGTACCCTACAGTTACACCAGTAACACCAGAAGGTGAAAAATGCTGCAACTGAAGGACCAAAAGCACAACCTCAAACATCAACAATCGTATTTGATAAGAAAGATGAAGATAACTCTACAGTAAACTTTAACAAAGGTCATGAAAATGTAGCATTAGACCCAACAACGACAACATTAGTAGGAAAAAGATGGATCACCTACTACAGAAGTGAAAGTTCCAGGTGAAGGTACATATACATTAGTAAATAATGTTATTACATTCACTCCAGAACCAGAATTTGCTGGGAAAGCTACAGTGTATCTGTACAAGTTAAAGATGCAAATGGAACAGTAGTAACGAAGACTTACACACCAACAGTTCGTCCAGTTACAACATTTGTAGATGAAGCTGGAACTCCTATTACAGCAGATAAGAGTAATAATCCAGTTATCCATGAAGAAGACGAGAACAAAACCTAAAAAGATATTTATGGATATAAATTTATTCGTGTTGAACTTGATAATAAAGGAAATACGAAACATATTTATGAACCTGCAAAAAGGTGAAAGTGTTAAAGTAAGTTACGTATCAACTACAGGAGAAGTATTGAAAGATTCACAAACAGTACAACCAAAAGATACATTGGTTGGAACTGCTTATGATGCTTCAACAGAAACTATTAAGTCTGAACGTATCGAAAAAGATGGTAAAGTATATCTATTGAAAAGAAAGAAAAAGCTGGTTCAGCTTCTGAAAAAGGTAAAGTAAGTGATAAAGAACAAACAATTACTTATGTATATGAAGAAGCCAAAGAATCAGAACCAAAACGTAATTACGGAAGTGTAGTAGTCCTTTATACTGATCAATTTTGGACGTCCAATTTCAGGTATTACTGATACAGGTAAAAGTAGGAAATACAGTATTGGATACATCAAATGCCCCGTTAAATACTAAATACGATACAACTGACAATAAACCACAAACAATTACTACAAAGATGGTAAGGTTTATGCACTGAAGAAAGTTACGAAAAACTCTGATGCTGAACAATCAGGTGTTAAAGGTAGAACTTCTGTTGTAACTTATGTTTATGAAATGTTGAATAATACAGAAGAATTACCAGAAGCACACGTTGGAATAGTATTAGTGAATTATCAAGATGAAGATGGTAACTTAATCTCAGGAAAAACTCCAGAAGGAAAAGATGTTCCAAAATGTAGTAGTAGATACTGATGCAACATTAGTTTGGTGAAAAAATATGACACAACTGACAATAAACCTATAGTTATTATTGCTGAAAATGGAGATGTATATGAACTTGTAAAAAACTTCAGATACTTCCGTTGAAAAAGTGTGAAGTTGTCGAAGGTGCTACAATTGTCGACTATGTATGACCGTAAAGTTGAAACGAAATTCGTTGATGAAAATGGTAAAGAGATTAAATCATCAGAAAAAGGAACAAAAATCTAAAGAAGAAATCTCAGAATACGTGTTCAAAAGAAACGAAGAAAGATGAAAAAGGAATACAATCCATGTATATCGTCAAGTCGTAACAAGTTATGTCGATGAAAATGGTAAAGAGATCAAATCATCAGAAAAAGGAACAAAATCTAAAGAAGAAATCTCAGGATATGTGTTCAAAGAAACGAAGAAAGATGAAAAAGGAAATACAATCCATGTATATACTAAGAAAGTCTTCTTCAACAGTTTTTAATACCTAATACTGAAAATGGTCAAACAACTATTTGGAAAGATGTAGACGGAAATATTATCAAAACACAAGAAAATGGTAAGAAAGAACACTCTGTAATTAATGGATATGTGTATGATCATTCTGAAGAAGATAAAGATGGAAATACTACTCATATTTATCGCAAAAGTAAATTCAACTACTTCTGAAGTGAATGAAAAAAACAAACTTCATATGTAGATGAAAATGGTAAGGCTGTTCAAACAACAAAAACAAGGTCAACATCCTCAAGATAAGATTGCAGGATACGAATTTGTTCGTACAGAAACAGATGCAAATGGCAATGTACGTCACGTATATCGTCAAGTATCTCAATCGCCAGCAACAGTAGAACAACGTAAGAATGAATTACCAAATACTGGTACTGGAGAGAAGTAACAATCTTTGGAGCTGCAGCAGCTTCAATTCTTGCAGGACTAGGGAATTGTAATGCCTGGTAAGAAAAAGAAGAAAGAGTAATATTTTTCTAAAACTAAGTATTTGTATTGTTTTATTTCAAAGACAGATTAATCAATCAAGACACTAGGGAGCTCTCGAGATCATTCGGAGGCTTTTTAATACGAATAGAAAAAAATAGTTATCAAATATTGGAATATTCCATTCTGTTGTTTTATAATAGAATTTAATAATGGAGGTGTCATGTGAAAAACATTCTAAAAAGAAATATCTTAGTAAAAACAAAACAAAGATTTCAGATAGGGATTGTTAGTTACTTATATAATTTTTATCGATTATCTTATTAGTATTCATATTTAGTTATAAAAATATTGGCATTCCGTTATTTAAATATTTTAGTAACACTATTATTAGTATTTATTTGCAAGTTTTAGTATTAGAAATTTCTATTTTTCAAAAAAATCAAAGAAAAATACACGTATTTTACTAATAATTTTTTTAATGTGTTAAATCTTATTGCAATTTTTCAATTTATCAATTTGTTGAATTTGCAAAACCAGATGAATGAATCAGCAACGACTTCAAGTTACTCGATGAGTGTTGCAGTATTAGCAGATAGTCCTATTAATGAAATTAATCAACTAAAGAAGGTCACTGCTCCAATTGATATTGACGAAGAGAATATTTTAAAATTTGTAGATGAGATTAAAATAAAGCAAAATAAAAATCATAGAACTTGAAAAATCAGCTCCTACTTAGATGCATATAATAGTTTGATTGCTGGGAAAACAGAAGCAATTGTACTCAATGAAGCTTTTGAAAAATTATTGAAACAGAGCATCCTGATTACTTATCAAAGATTAAAAATTATATGTTAAAAATTAACGAAAAAGTTAAAGGTCCTAAAATGAATAAAGGAGATAGCTTTTAATATTTATGTTAGTGGGATTGATACCTATGGTTCAATTAATGAAGTTTCTCGATCAGATGTGAATATTATTTTAACAGTTAATACTAAAACGAAAAAAAGTACTAATTACTACTACTCCAAGGGATTCTTATGTTCCAATAGCGATTGGAGGTAATAATCAAAAAGGATAAATTGACTCATGCTGGAATTTATGGGGTAGATGCTTCTATTAAAAACATTAGAAAATCTTTATAATATTGATCTTAATTATTATGTTCGATTGAATTTTACTTCGTTTCTAAAATTAATTGATTATTTGGGTGGAATTGATGTCGATAATGATAAAAGCTTTTACGGCAGAACATAATGGTCAATATTATGCTGCCGGAAGAATTCATTTAAATGCAGATCAAGCGTTAGGATTTGTTCGTGAACGTTATGCACTAACGGATGGAGACCGTGATAGAGGACGAAATCAGCAAAAAGTAATTACTGCTATTATACGTAAATTAACTTCTACTGAAGCGTTATCGAATTTTAGTGAGATTATGCAAGGAATACAAGATTCTATTCAAACGAATATGCCGTTTTGTAACGATGATGAATTTTGTTAATAGTCAGTTAGAAACAGGTGGCTTATATAGTGTGGAATCTATGGACTTAACGGGAGTCGGTCGTATGGGATTACCATCATATGCGATGCCAAATAGTAATCTTTATATGATGGAAATTGATGAAGATAGGCTACAAACGATAAAAAGATGCTATGAAGACCATAATGGAGGGAAGATAATATGATTGATTTGCATTCTCATATTATTTTTTGGAGTAGACGATGGTCCAAAGACAATAGAAGAAAGTAGACAGCTTCTAATAGAGGCATTTAATCAAGGAATACGGACGATTGTTGCTACATCACATCGTAGAATAGGGATGTTTGAAACTCCTGAAGAAAAGATTCAAATAAACTTTCGACAAGTAAAAGAACTAGCAAAAGAAATTGCACCAGATTTATCAATTCTATATGGAGCAGAAGTTTATTATTCAAACGAAATGCTTGAAAAATTAAAAGATGGAGAAGTTCCATGTATAAATGAGACATCTTATGTATTAATTGAGTTTAGTAGAAGTACGTCATTTTGGGAGATTAGAAAATGCTTTGAAAAAAATCTATTAATGTTAGGATTAATACCAATTGTAGCGCATATAGAACGTTACCAAGCGCTTGAAAATAATGAAAAATATTTGAAAGAGATCATTTCTATGGGATGTTATACCCAAGTGAATAGTTCGAATATATTAAAGCCAAAATTTTTCAATGATAAAAAAATAGAGTTTTAAAAACGAGTAAAAGTATTTCCTAGAAAGGGATTTGGTACATTTCATAGCAAGTGATATGCATAATCTTTCAAAGAGACCTCCGTATATGAAAGACGCGTATGAAATTATTTCAAAAAATACGGTGGAAAAAAGCAAGAGAATTATTCGTGGATAATCCGTCTAGAATTATTCAAAATCAGTTGATTTAGTGTTAAAATAGTTGGGTAAATTACATTAATATAGAAGAGGATAGTATGAATATATACAAAAGGATTTAAAAGATTAACAGATTTCTTTTTGAGTATAGTTTTATTAATACCTGCTATACCGATTTGTTTAATAAGTGCAATTTTTCATTATTTTTAGAGACAAATGGAAATCCATTGTATGTCCAAGAAAGAGTAGGATTAAATGGAGATAAGTTTAAAAATCTATAAATTACGTTCCATGTATTCTGATGCTGAAAAAGATGGACACAAATGGGCTGAAAAAGAAGATTCTCGAATTACGAAGGTAGGTTCTATTATTCGTAAAACTCGAGATTGATGAATTACCACAATTAATTAATATTATTAAAGGAGAAATGGCATTATTGGTCCCCGTCCAGAAAGACCAGAATTTATTGAGGAATTTCTAAAATGAAATTCCGGATTTTAATGATCGATTGGCTGTTAAACCAGGTATTACCGGATGGGCTCAAGTAAATGGAGGCTATGAATTATCTCCAAAAAGAAAAATTACAATATGATCAATATTATATTGAACATGAGAATTTTTCTACTAGATTTAATGATTTTATTTAAAAACAATAAAGGTTGTATTTACGGGTGAAGGTTCTAGATAATAGAATGAAAAGGAAGAGGAGTATAAAGAAAATGGATATTTCTAATAATATGACAAAAATATATAGTGTAATTAAGTCAAAATTATTATTTTTAATCATATTTATTTTATTGGGAGTAGGAGGAGTGACATTGTATACAATGTTTGCAATTACCACCTATTTATAGTGTGTCTTCTACTCTTATTTTAAAAAAATTATGAATAGTGAGAAAATGATTCTCAAGTGATGGAAGCATTAAATTTATTTCAGAGACAAGCAAAAACATACTTAGAAATTGCAGCATTATCTCCTGTGAAAGAAGCAACAGATAAAGCTTTTAGAATTATCTTCGGAAGATGCTTCTAAAATTAAAAAGTATTAAATTAACCAACGATTCCAGGATCGCAATTAATGACATTAACGATTAAGGCGAGTGATAGAGACTTAGCAGATCAATATATTAAACAATATGTGAAGCAATATAAGCAGTTTACGACGGAAAAAGTTTGGTCGTGATGATTTATGATTGTATCAGAAGCACAAGGGTAGCTCAAAACCAATTTTATCCGGTTTTTATGGAAAAATATGTTGATTGCATTTATTGTATTTTCATTTATTGCTTTTAATATTATTTTTATTCGTTATGTAATGAGTGATTCGATTGATTCTTCAGATGAGTTAGAAGAATTAACGGGTGTACCGACACTTGGAATGATTCCAGTAATAGAGAAAAAGAGAGAAGGTAAGAAATATGTATATTGGAAGTTATTCATAATAATAAGTCAATAGCATCAGAATCTTTTTAAAAACATTACGAAGTAATATTCAATTTTCAAATTATGGACAGAGTATTAAAAACGATTGTTGTGACCAGTTCTAATCCAAAATGAAGGAAAAAGTGAAGTAAGTATTAATCTTGCAGCTTCATTGGCTCAACAAAAAAGAAAAAAAGTTTTTGATTATTGATGCAGATATGAGAAAAACCCACTCAACATAAAAATTATTGGAACAAAAAAATACTGTTGGATTGAGTAAATTCTATTGAGAGAAGTTGGTGCTGGAAGCGATTCAACGTTTAAATATTTTAGATGTAAATTTAGATGTTCTAACATCAGGACCAATTCCACCTAATCCATCGGAAATGTTGGAAAGTACTACTATGGAACAATGTCTTAAAGCATTTGTGGATTATTATGATTATGTGATTATTGATACTCCACCTCTACTTGCAGCTACTGATGCTCAGATATTAGCTAGAATTGCAGATGCTACAATTTTAGTTGTAGATAATAAAAAGAACTAAAAGAAGACAAATTATTGAAGCAAGAAAACGATTAGATAATGTTGGAGCTAGATTCCTAGGAACAGTTATGAATAAATTAAAATTAACTGATGGGAGATAATTATTATTACTATTATGAATATTAATTGATAATACAAACAAAGAAAGGAAACCATATGCTAGTTTATATTTTTTTATATTTATTTATCTGACTTTTTTGGCGTTCCTCTCTTTGTTTTTTTGAGGATAAAAATCAGAACTCAATTTTTTTATATTTCCAACTTTTATTTTGTTTTTAGTAATTGATGGATTTAGAAAATCTAGTGTAGGAAGTGATTTGCATGTTTATGTATCTATTTTTGAGACATGCTTTGAAAACTCCTGGCTTCTCAAAATTTTTAAGTCTCGCTTTGAATCTGGATATATTTTAAAGCAATCAAATTATCCGTAGTTTGACAAATCAATATACCGTATTCTTATTTATTTTTGCCATTATTACCTTATTGATTTGGTTCTATGTTTCTGTCGAAAGTATTCTAAAAAATGTATATATTAGTTTAATGATTTACTTTTAGTTCTTTAGGGATGTTTCTATATTCCTTCTCAAATATTCGTCAAGGTTTAGCTGTTGCTATTGGTTTCTTAGGGATTTTACTTTTTATTTGAAAAGAAAAAAATATTAGAGGAATTATTTGTATTTTATTAGCTCCATTGTTTCATAGTTCTGGAGTGATTTTGTATTTTATTTTTACTTTTTAAGAGAATGTAAAGATTGAATTATAAAACACTACAGTATTTTGCTTTTTGATCACTTTAGCGTTATTACCATTTACTAAAAATACTTTTTGCAACTATTATTAGTGTTTTTTTCCTCAATATATCAATATTTAGAATCCTCTTGGTTTATAGAAAGTAATAAATGGGCTCCAGTGTTATTAACTATTCTGTATGGGTTGATATTTGTGTTTGGTGAGTTAGTTATGAAAAAACCAACTTTTAACGAAACGAGAAGAAGCGATTAAAACATTATTTTTTTATAAATTTAATACTGACAATGACGACATTACAAACGGCATTATTAGAAAGATTTGTTTTTTTATATTTCTCCAATCGTAACATTATATATTCCAATGGTTTTGTATAAGATTACGGAGAAAAAAAGCTAAGATGGATATTGTTCTATGTTACTGTTATTATTTATTTCGTAATTTTATTAGTATTTATTTATTTTAAACCGGAATGGTATCAAATTGTTCCGTATCGTTCGGTTATAACCGATTGGTTGATTGGAAATTAAGAAGAGGTGTATAAATGGAATTTTTCAGTTTTAATAACCGTTTATAAAAAAAGAAATTCCGGAAAATCTGAGAAAAAGTATCCTGAGTTGTTATCAACAAACTATAAAACCTAAGGAAATTATTTTTAATTTGTGATGGAGAATTGACAGCAGCTTTAAATGAAGAAATTAACCTGCTTAAGAAAAGATATTCCTGTTTTAGTAGTTTATCAATTACCTGAAAAATTTAGGGATCAGGGACCAACGTCACGCTTTGGAGTAAAAATGTCAAACAGAATTGATTGCTAGAATGGATAGCGACGATTACTGTATAGCTACAAGATTTGAAAAAACAATTAAAAGTATTCGAAGAAAATCCAAATCTTATTATGGTTGGTTCTAATATTTTAGAGAAGAATACAGAGTTTACCGCATTAAAGAAAGTACCTGAAACTACGGAGGAAATCCGTAAGTATTCGAAAAATGAGAAATCCCTTTAATAATCCTTCTAGTATGATGAAAAAAAGAGTATATTTTAAAATCGGGTAATTACCGTGAATTTCGCTATTTGGAAGACTATGATCTAACGATGAGATTATTACATGATAATCCAACTAAAAGATTTTATAATATTCAAGAACCCTTTAGTTGTGATGCAAACTAAATGATTCTAGCTATCTGAGAAGAGGCGGACTATTGTATGTGAAAGACAGATTTTATTCTACAATTAGATTTTTATCGTAGAGGAGATATTCATTTGATTGAATTTGTTAGAAATGTTTTTATTCGAAATGTGATTCAGATTGTTACCGAAATCAGTTTAGAAAAATGGATTTATAAAAAGAAAGGTTACGAGAAGAAGTATAGAGGTGAGTGATGAAAGTATCGATGTCATGCATGTTTTAGGTGCAGTTGATGGAAGTGCAACAGGAGTTCAAAAGTTTTCATCAAAAAAATCATATTCAAGTAGATGATGAAGAATTTGAATACATGGTTGCTGAATCTAATGGAGATGCTCATTTTCCATTTTCAATCAATATTTAGATAAAATTGGGATTGAGAGAATCGTATTTCCTGAATTAAAGATATCTAAAGTTTTAGAATATTTTCAGAGAAATGTCGAGAGTTTTATAAAAATCAAACACTATTGATATTTTACATGTGGATAATCCAATTACGGCGTTTTATCCATAATTACTTACGCAAAAAGAATGGCGTTCCGGTTCGAATTTATCACAATCATAATAGTCAGTTTTCAGATACTTGGGTAAAAAGTATTCGAAATCGATTATTAGTTTTATTAGCATTAAGAAATGCAACGCACCGAATTTCTTGTGGGACAATTAGCTGAGAGAAAATTTTTGGAAATAAATCCTTTTTCAGATTATTCCGAATGCGATTCAAATTGATACAGTTTAAATTTTCTACTATGTATCGAGAAGAAATTCGAAAAGAATTTCTAAATTCCAGAAACATCAAAAAGTAGTTGGGATGGTAGGAATGTTAGACTACAGTAAAAATCAAAAACTTCTTTAATTGAGATTGCTAAAGAGTTACCTGATGTTATTTTTCCTATTAGTTGGAGAAGGTCCAAATCGTTTGAAGCTGGAAGAAAAATGTACGGGAATTGAAGAATATTATATTTACAGGAAACAGAAATGATGTATATAAGTTTTATTCAGCTTTTGACATTTTTGCTTTTCCTTCTCTATTTGAAGGTTTTCCGATGGTTTTAGTTGAAGCACAGTGTGCTGGGCTAAATATTATTATGAATGAAACCATCGATGTAACTACTCAAATAGTGGATAAACTATGTACTTCTATGACCTTTTAGAAAAATAAATGGAAAACTTATATTGAACATACACCTGTTTTAGTGAATGAAAGACCTCTAGGAGAAGAATTACAACGGTTTTAATATCGATGAAAAATTTTCAAACAGTTAAAAAGAATTGTATAAACAGGGTTTGAATGATACTAAATAATTATTTGAAAGGAAATGACTGATGATTAGTGTAATTGTACCCGTTTATAATGTAGAAAGATATTTAGAAGAATGTCTCAATAGTATTCAACAGCAAAAGTTACACAGATATCGAAGTTATATTAGTGAACGATGGATCTACAGATCATTCTAAAACGATTTGTGAGAGATATTGTGAAGAGGATAGTCGATTCTATTTACTGAATCAAACTAATCAAGGTCAAAAGTGTCGCAAGAAATGTTGGTGTAGCAGCTTAAAAGGGAGTTTATTGCATTTGTAGATAGCGATGATATCATTCAGAAAAATTATTTAGAAAAGTTAATGCAATATATGACTGAAGAAGTAGATATTGTTGAAAGTAACTTTACTGTATCTAAAAAGATTTTCTTGTTGAAAATTCTAAAGAAACAAGGATTCTATTTGAAGGGAATTCAAATGAAGCGGTAAAAAAATTTTTCCGAACCATGTTCTAAGTGTTAATCCAGTTACAAAAACTCTATAGAAGAAAAATTGTTGAATCACTACCTTATCCAGAAGGATTAATTTTTGAAGATATTTATTGTGGCATTGGGATGCTAAAATATATTCGAAAAATCATTAAAATTGATTATGTGGGTTATTATTATAGACAACATCAAGCTAGTACAATGCATCGTAATTTTAGTGAAAAATCTAGATATTTTTACGGCTTTGTGACAAATTAGTTGAGTTGTATTCTGATAGCGAGGATCTTCTTCCTTATATTGGGAGTTTCTTAGTACATAAAGCAACAATGCATTATCAGAATGATATCAAGAGAGGTAATCCATATGCAAAATTCTACAATTTGAAATTAGCGAGGTATGTAAACTTAACAAAGAAAAATCCTGAATTAGCCAGAAATACACGGTTTATTAAGCTTTATGATATATGTCCAAAATATTATAATTCGGTAATTTTTCCAATCTATCATTTTCTTTGGAAGTTAAAAATGGTGTTAAAGAAGTAGAGGTAGAAGAATAATAGTGAATGAGAAGGAAATTATATTTTATGATTAGTGTAATCGTACCCGTTTATAACGTAGAGGAATATTTAGAAGAATGTCTAGAAAGTATTTGCAAGCAGACTTATACAGATATCGAAGTTATATTAGTTAATGATGGTTCTACTGATGGTTCAAAAAGAAATTTGTGAGAGATATTGCCAGAAGGATAGTAGGTTTTAAGTTGATTAATCAAGAGAATCAAGGACAAAGTGCTGCTAGAAATAATGGTGTAATTGTTTCTACAGGTGAATACATTACTTTTGTGGATAGTGATGATGTTATTTCTACAAAATATGTAGAAATTTTAAATCGCTATATGACTGAAGGAATCGATTTAGTTGAATGTGAATATAGAGCTGTTAGAAGTGTTTTTAATAAACTTTAGCTAAAAAGAGAATATTCAAAATAGTATTTGAAGGGAATTCGGAAGAGAGCAATTATAGAATCTTGTAATTACGGCTTATCATATAGTCCAGTTGTTAAAAATTATATCGAAGAAATCTATTAGAGAATTTTCCATTTTTAAATGGTGTTATTTTTGAAGATATATATCATGGAGTAGGAATTCTAAAAATTTATCCGTAAAAATGGTGAAAATGGATTATGTAGGATACCATTATAGAGAACGTTCAAACAGCACGATGCATAGAAAATTTTCTAAGAAAAAAATTTAGATGTTTTTTTATTAGTAGTGATAAATTAGTTGAATTGTCTCTTCGGATAAAAAAATTATCCCCTATAGGGAAATTTTTAGTTCAAATTGTAACGACTCATCATAATTATTTTCACTGAAAAGATTAATCCATACCAATCGATGTATGAAGAAAAATTGAGACAGTATGTAGCAATTGTGGAAGAATCTCCTAAAGTAGCAAGGAGTAGTAAAATGATAAGAATGTATAAATTAGCACCTAGTTTATATCTTCGATACACTTTTCATTTGTATATAAAAACATGGGGAAGAGTTGAAACATCTAAAAGAATTAGTGATTAAAGGAGAATAAAATGGATGTTCATAAATTGATCAGTGTAATTGTACCTGTTTATAATGTGGAAGAATATTTAGAGGAATGTTTAGATAGTATCCAACATCAAACTTATACAGATATTGAAGTAATATTAGTAAATGATGGTTCGACGGACAATTCAAAAAGAAATTTGTGAGAAAGATATTGTCGTCAAGATAATCGATTCAAGTTAATTAATCAAGAGAATCAAGGATTGAGTGAGGCACGAAATGTTGGAGTAGAGAGAATCTATAGGGGAGTATATATACTTTGTAGATAGTGATGATATGATTAAAACTGATATTTTACAGACTTTTATTATCTTTTTATGAAAGATGATGTAGATATTGTGGGATGTAATTATTCAACGAAAAAAAGAGGATTTAATATTGCAAACAAGTCCCTAACATTGTATTTCAAGGAAATTCATCCGAAGCTATATTGAGTTGTCTAAATTATGGAGGAGTTACGTTTTTTTGCATGGGATAAACTATATAGACGAAGAGTCTGTAGAACAGGTACCTTTTTTTGAAAGGTTTAATTTATGAAGATTTTTATACAGGAATGGTTACTTTGAAAATATATTCATAAAAAATGATCGTTCTTGATACGATTGGGTATTATTATAGAATACGATCAGGTAGTATTATGAGACAGAAACATAGTGAGAAAAAAATCTTGATATCTTTAAAAATATGTGATTCATTATTAGAGGCATTCAAAAATGATATAATAGCTTTCGGAAACTTAGTAAGTATATGTTTCTAGTAATTTCTCAACATGTTCTATTTATAAAATATATCGAGTCATTTATATTATAAGATATATCAAGATTATATCAATAAATATGCAAATATTAGCTAAAAAAATCATCTGAAGTTCTAAGAAGTTGTAGAGTATTAAGATGGTATTTAATGTCTCCTAAGTATTTTATAAGAGTTACTTTTTCCATTATATTTAAGATATAATTCTGTAGCTAAATATGTAAAAAGCAAAAATTAGAGGTAATGTATGATTAGTGTATAGTACCCAGTGTATAATGTTGAGGAATATTTAGAAGAATGTCTTGAAAGTATTCAAACGTCAAACCTATACTGATATTGAAGTGATATTAGTCAATGATGGATCAATAGATAGATCAAAAGAAATTTGTGAGAGGTATTGTGAAAAGGACAGTCGATTTTAAGTTAGTTAGTCAGGAAAAATAAAGGACAAAGTGTAGCGACGAAATCTTGGGAATGAGCTGAATCTAAAGGGTGAATTTATTTCATTTGTTGATAGTGATGATGTTCTTAAAAGAGGATATGTTGGAACAATTGATGAAACAAAATGACTTCTGAAGATATTGATATTGTTGAGTGTTGGTATACGAACGAAAAACAAGAATTAGAGTTATCAACACCAAAAAAATGTGAAAAATTATTTTTCAAGGGAACTGCTAAAGAAGCTTTAGTTTCTTTATGCAGAGATAATATTGTCTCGATTAAATGCATGTTGCAAACTTTATCGAAGAGAAGTGATAATCAATTTTTCCATTTTTCGGAAGGGTTTATATACGAAGATGTTTATGCTGGAATTGGAATTTTAAAAATATATTCGTAAAAATGGTGAAAAATTAATTATATTGGCTATTATTATCGTGTTAGACAAGGTAGTACAATGAATCGAGAATTTAATCTCAAAAATTTAGATTTATTTATCGATTTGTGATAAGTTGAGCAATTATATCAAGGTGATACAGATTCACTTTGCGTATATTCATCGTCGCTTATTCCACTTTAGTTTTTGATGCATGTTGTTGATTATCACATATTTGAGGGGAATCCTTATAAAGAAAAAAATATGTAGAGTATTTAAATCGATATGTAAAAAGGATCAAGTCGTTCATTGGTCATGCGAGCGTATCACTTATTCCCTCAAAATATTTGTCTTTATTTCTAGAGTTGCTGGAGCGATTCAATGGAGAGTGGAAAAATATTTTATAAGAGGTTTATGGGAAAAGGAATGAAGTAGCATGAAATATTACTTAAAAAGAATTTTTATGCGAAGGAAAAACATGCAGGATCTAAAAGCTAGATTAGATGCTGAAAAAATTATGATAGAAGCAGGGTATCATCCTTTTTCCCAAAATAATGATTCAAATTCTATTACATTGACTGAAAAAGATGATATGCTAGTTTTTACAGTTTCCATTATTATGGCATTCATTAAAAAGCGTTAAATTTTAACGAGATTGTTGAGAAAAACGTCAATTCAAAAGCTTATCTTCTTATTCATGATATTGAATCACTGAGAAACAGATCTATTAAATCTTTCCAAGATGTTAAATATGCGTTTCTTCATTTTCTTTCAAAAATAAAGACGGTACTAGAAAGAGTGGATGGAATCATTGCACATAATGCTAAGATGAAAGATGTACTTGTTCAATTAGGGAATACCAGAGAAAAAGATTATTTCATTAGAAATATTTGATTATTTAATTCCCTCATTTTGAAGTGAGACTTATGAGAAGCGTACGGTGTTAGTAGCAGGAAATTTTTGATATAAAAAGCAAAAATATGCAAGACAATTACCTGATAATCCAGAATTTTCAATTTTTGGGAATTAACTTTGAAGAAGAGAACCTTCCTCAAAACGTTCATTATAAGGGAGCTTTTTCTCCTGAAGAACTTCCATATTATTTAGAAGGTGGTTTTGGTTTAGTATGGGATGGCGATAGTCCTTATACTTGTAGTGGAATGTTTGGAGAGTATTTGAAAGATGAATAATCCGCATAAAGCCTCTCTTTACCTAGCTTCAGGGTTTCCAATTATTGTGTGGAGACAATCCCAGCTTTAGCTGATTTTGTATAGCTGTGGAATATTAGTGGATTCTTTATTTGAGATTGCAGATATTTTAGACTCTATTAGTAATGATGAGTATGAAGAGTTGATAAGAAATAGTAAAAATAGGAGATAATATTCTGTAATGGACATTATCTACAAAAACAGCCTTAGATAAATGTGAAAGGAAAGTTGTAGGAATGTTGAAAACTGCAATCAATACAAGAAAAATACTGATATCATCAGATTTTGAAATATTATGGGTTTCTAAAGTCAACCTGGGTTTATTATCTCACAAATCAGCTCAGAAAGTAAGTGTTTTGATTATAGAATAAAAGAGCTTATCTAGACTTTCGTAAGAAGATTAAGAAAAAGAGGCTAATATAGATAAAATTGATAATGAAATTATTGAAAAAGTACTAGAATTTCCAAAAATTATATGGGTATTATGGCAACAAGGAGAAGCTCAAATGCCTGAGACGGTAAGAGCTTCAATGAAAACCATAAAAAGACTTTTGCGAAAGAAAGTGGATGTGAATTTTATTTTTGATAACGGATGAAAATCTTGTATGAGTTTTATAGTATATACCTAAACCGATATCATAGAAAAAGTATAAGAGATAAGAATTATCCTCAGCGCATTATGCTGATATTATTCGTTTTAGCTTTATTGTATGCATATGGTGGAATATGGATGGATGCAACTTGTTTGTATCTCCATATGCAACAGTCAGAAATGTTTGAAGGGATTTCTTTTTAGTTTTGAAATCATCCACCAGTACATCCTGATGAAAATAGAACGAGCTGATTGGTGATTTTTAAAGTGGTCGCAGGGTACTGTCTAGCAGGGAAAAAGGAAAATCGTATTTTTAAAACATATTCGTGATTTATATATTTATTTTGTCCGAAAATGTCCAGTTTTCATTCGATTATTTAATGATGGATTATTTTTATTTTATCTGAATATGAATTAAATGATGAATTTAAAAGACCCTAGTGGACGAATTACCAGTCTTAGCTCCTGCTCAGAGAGTATGGTTTTTAAGAGATCATGCTAATGATATTTTTGATGAAAATGTATGGACAGAAGTGTTAAAAACAACACCAATTATGAAAACTACATATAAAATTAATCCAGAGGAATTAATTCTCAATCTTATTTATATAAGCTTTTATGGAGAATTAAATGAATAGAGGAATGCATGAAAAAGAAGTAGAACAGAATTTTGCCACTTTAAATACTAGTATAGCTCTTGCTATTCAACCGATTTTCAGTTATTATTGGATTTATCAATCGAACAATGTTTTGTCAGTCATTTTCTTGGGGTAACTTATTTAGGATTAAGTAGTTATTTAACAAGTATTGTGTCTATTTTGTCTTTAGCTAGAACTAGGAATTGGAGAAGCAATGAGTTACGCATCTTTATTCACTCATTAGTTAGAGAAGAACACGGAAAAATTAATGCCTTTATGATATTATTCAAAAATTATATAGAATAATTGGTGTTTTCAATTTTTCGTATTTTGGTGCTATTTCTATCGCTATTTCTTTGCCTAATTTAATTAAGGACTATACAATTAATAATGAACTGTACTGGATCTTTTTATTTATCTTTAATTCGGGTTCCAGTTATGCTATAAAGCGAACATTACTTTATGTAGATCAGAGAAATTATGTTATGAATTTAATTAAATTTTGGATTGAAATACGCTTCGAGTATTTTTTTACAAAATAGCTATTCTTATCTTTACTCAAAAATTTTTATTTTTCTATTTATTAATAGAAACTATTCTAAATATAATTGGGAATGTGAGTCATGTCGTATATTGTGGATCGATTATACAATTATTTGTATAACGAAGAAATTACTCCCTATTAATCAAGAAGAAAAAGAAAAATTTTATTCGAAATATTAGAGGAAATACCTGGGGAAGTATTGGAGCAAAAGATTGTTTTTCAAACAGATAGTATTTTTGATCGCAGAAATTTATTAATTTAGCTGCAATTGGTATCTATGGAATTATACATATGTTTTAGGATTTGTAGCCATGCTAGTGAATACAGTGATGGGTTCCATAACATCTTCTATTGGGAATCTCATTCATTCAGAAGATACAACATTAGAAGCTAAAATTAGTTTTCTAAAAAAATATCAATTTATTGCATTTAGTCTAATTTATTTTGCCAGCATTGGGTACTTATTATTTGTACATCCATTTATTATTATTTGGCTAGGAGAAAACTTATCTTTTAATCAGTGGACTGAAATAGTAATCGTGATTAATTTTTTCTTACTGCATATAGACAACCGAATTTAGTGTTGATTTCAGTACATGGGATTAAGTTATGAACAAAATAAAAAGTCATTGCAGAAATTTTACTAAATATTTTTCTTTCTATACTTCTTAATAGTTCTAGATTTAGGAGTAGCTGGAATATTGTTAGGAACAATCGGGTCAACGTTACTGACTTGTACTTGGTATGAACCGTATAGCGTATTTAAGTATGGTTTAAAAACCTCCTCAAAAAGAATTATTTTAGAACGATGATCCAACATTTCATTCTAGCAGGATTAAGTATTTTACTTTTTAGTTTGTTGGATTATTATTTTTAATCCAATTAGATTTCATTTATAGTTTGGTCATAAAAATTATTCTTTATTTAATAGTGTTGGTTATCTATATTCTCATATTCAGAAATCATGAAGGTGGAAGACAAATTATATCTGATGATTCAAAAAGTATTAAAGTTGAAAAATAAGGAGAAAATTTATGAAAAAGAATATTAGTTTGTGGTTTAATTCCAGATATTGGAGGATTAGAAAAAAATTGTGGTAGATTTTTATAATCATATTGATACATCAGAATTTCGAACTGAATTTTCTACTACAAGGATCCTAAAGATGTTGATTTTAGTGAGCATTTTAAGAAACTTTGCCGAAATAAGATAGTTTTTTTCATAGAATTCCTAAGTTAAGACCTCATATAAAACAGGCATTAAAAAGAATGGGATATTTTCTTTAAAGAAAAATGCGCATCGTTATGATATTTTATGGTCGAATCAAAATGGTTTGATCTCACTCTAGAATTTCTTTAAAAATTAGCTAAAAAAATATGGGCATTGAAAAAGAATTGTACACGGACATTTGTGCACAAGCTGATAAATTTTATCGTTTTATCCATCCCTATTAATCGACTTTTTGTTGGAAAAATATGCAACTGATTTTTGGGCATGTGGTATAGAAGCGTTGAATCATTTTTTTATCACGGTCGAAAGAACGAGAAAAAGCTTTAGTGATTCATAATGCAATTGAGGTAGAAAAGTTTTTTTATAATGAAGAAATGAAAAGTTCAACTTCGACAGGAATATCATATTCCAGAAGATTGTTTAGTAGTAGGACAAGTTTCTCGTTTATATGAAAAACAAAAATCAAAGTTTTTTTGTAGTGAAAGGTTTTTCTGAAATCGTCAAAAAGAACCAAATTCCTCGTTTAATTTTTATAGGAAAGAGGAGATACTTCATTTTACTAAAATTTGGCTAGAACAATATGGGAGTAGCCGATAAAGTCATTTTTTACAGGATTGAAAAGCAAATATTGGTGAAATGTTAAATTTACTAGATGTCTTCTTCTTTCCCATCTAATTTTGAAGGATTTTACCGATTGTATTAATTGAGGCACAAGCTAATGGACTACCCATTGTCACAGCGAGTCATTTGCCAGATGCGAAAGATTTTTAGAGAATTACGATAATCAGTTTATCTTTGAACGGATTCTCTTGAAGAAATGGGCGGATAAGATTTTTATCTGTTCGCCATAGTCGAGAACTGGATACTGAAAAAGTAAAAAAATCAAATTGTAGAAGCAGACTATGAGATTGAATCAGCTACTCGGAATTTAGAAGAAGTTATTTAAGAAGTAATGAAGTGAAAATGGAGAAGAATAGTCGTATTGATAAAAGCTTGTTTTACGATATATCGTGAGCAAAGTTTTTGTTTGAGAGAGTAAAAGACTAGGTGAAAGTTTTAAGACTTCACGCCTTAAACTTCTGAAAAATAAAAAGTTTTTATGAATTGATTCCTCAAACTTGATAAAGGTAAAAACGAGAGTATAATCTAAATAAAGAGGAGAGATGGTATGATTCGAAAATGAACGAAAGCTAAAAACTAGGAATATATACTTAAACAAATTAATCGCATTTAAAGATAAAGAGCTCAGTAAAAAGTTATAACAGGAATCAGAAGATGTGGAAAAATCAAGTTTATTAAAATTAATGCAAAGAATATCTTTTAGATTCAGGAATTGAACAAAATCAGATTATAGCGATAAATTTTGAATCTCTAAAATTTCAAAGAGATGAATTATAAAGAATTATATGAATATGTACAGAAAAAATCCCAAATACTAAAAGAGCATATCTATTTTTGATGAACTCCAAAGAATAGATAGATGGGAGGATGCTATCAATTCATTCTGTGTTGATTTTGATTGTGACATATATATCACTGGATCTAATTCATACCTATTGTCATCGGAATACTCTACATATTTATCAGGAAGATACGTAGAAATAAAAATGTATCCTTTGTCATTTAGAGAGTTTATGATTTTCATGGATATCAGTTAAAGGAATATAAAACACCAATTGGAGAAAAGAGGGCTGTTAATGAGAGTAATGAAATTGTTGAAATTCAGATTTATTTGATGCATATATGCGTTAGTGGTGGAATACCAGGTATATCTGATGTTGGTCTTGAACAAGATAGAGTTATGACTTTACTCGATGGAGTTATATTCAACTGTTGTGGTTAGAGATATCTTGGAACGCTGAAAAGAGAAGGATTACGACAAATTACTGATGCAGAATTACTTAGAAAAATCATATTATTTTAGCAGATAATATCGGAAATAATACATCCCTTTAATTCAGTTAGCAATACGCTAGTATCTGAGAATATGATTCAAAATCGTGAAAAGCAAAGGTAAACCAGCAACAAAAACTATCTCTCATCTTATGTAGGAGCATTAAAAAGAATCCTATATGTTTTTATGATGTTAAAGCGATTCGATATAAAAGGGAAAAAGAATACCTAAAAACACTTGGTAAGTATTATATTGTAGATATTGGATTAAGAAACTATTTACTTGGTTTTTAGAGATGAGAGATAGAGGACATGCGTTAGAAAATATAGTTTACTTTGAATTGCTAAGACGAGGATTTGATGTATCAATTGGAAAAAATTGATAATTTAGAAGTTGATTTTATTGCTACAAATGCAAATGAAAAATGTATATTCAAGTAACAGAAAGTATGAAAAATGAATTTGTAAGAGAGAATTAAAACCATTACAAAAATTCAAAATAATTATAAAAAATAGTGATTGCTTTAGATAAAGCAATTGATGATGAATATGATGGAATTGAATCTATTGATGTTATAGAATGGTTATTAAAATAGTGAGAATTACAAGCATCTACAGTAGTACTTGTTTTTAAAAATTTAATCAGTGAAGAAACGTAAATACAGTATAGAAAGAAAGCAGAAAAATCTTTTTGTAGCAGAAAAGCAATAGAAACCTAGGTGTGGCTTCTGTTGCAGGGTGAAAAATCGAGACTACGGCTCGATTTTTAGCCATAGACCCCATAGGGGCTGCTGGCGACCTCATGCTAAAAGTATTTTCTGCTTTCTTCAATACAGCATAGTTGCAAGACTCATAGAAGATTAGGTACACTGTCATTTGTATATGAATGAAAAGGAGTTAAGGAATGAAAAGAGTGGAAACAAGCATTTAAATTATCATGTACCAATTTTCTTTGGTTATTTATTTTTAGGAATTGCCTTTGCCATTTTAATGGTATCAAGATGGTTATTCTGGCTGGTGGGCAATTTTTTCTAGTATTTTTATGTATGCTGGCTCGATGCAATTTGCCATTGTCAGCTTTTATGAATGCTGGATTAGGGGCTAGGAATGATTGCTATTATGACCTTGCTTATCAATGCTCGTATGATGTTTTTATGGCATTAGTTTTATCGAATTATTTAAGCGATTAGGGATGGAAAGCTTTCTATTTAATCTTTGCCCTATCAGATGAAACATTTTCTGTAATGGTTGGTATGAAACAAGAGGAAGAGGAACGTATTCTGATATCGTTCACGTTCTATCTTGCATTTTTGAATCATCGTGTACTGGGTATTCTGGAACGATGGTTGGGTGTTATCGCTGGAAACTTTATTCCATTTTTCTGCAAAAGGAATTGATTTTTTCAATGACGGCATTATTCGTTCTAATTGTTGTGAATCAAATCATGCAAAGTGATCGCTACTATCCTTTCTTAATCGGTGGAAGTAGTGCCTTTATTCTGGCTAATTGCAGTTGGTCCCAAAATACTTCTTATTACCAAGCTTAGCTTGTACAGTGATTTTATTAATGATCATTTTTGAAAGAAGTATGAAACATAAATTGAAGGAGGAAGTATCAAAAATGACACCAATGATGATTTTTAAGCATGATGGTTGCAACGATTGTGACATTCGGATTGAGATTATTCCCCATGTATGTTCCGTCATCATGATGTATTACCTCCCCAGCTTTACAATTTATTGCGCAAGTATTGCCTAAAAGCAATTATGACAACATTAGTTATTTACTGTGTCAAAGACGTAGCATGGACACAAGCACCATTTGGGGCAGCAGAACTCATTAGTATTGTTTGTGTAGTAGTTTTACATTGGTGGAAACAAAATACTTTATTAAGTATTTTTGTTCCAACGATGATTTATATGATTTTAATTCCAAGTAGTATTTGCTTAAATGTAGTTACTGAAAAGCTCTTATGGTCTATTAGAAGATTTTAAGAGTTTTTGCATTCTGAAAGTCAAATTTCTTTCAGCAAAACACTACCATTTCAAAAAACATTTGTTGTTACACTAATAGAAGATGAAATAGAAAGAGAGTCACATGAAGTTATTATTTGTTGGAGACGTTGTTGGTGCTCCAGGTCGTCAAGCTAATTGAAGATTATTTACCAAAATTAAAGAAAAAAATATAAACCTCAAGTAACGATTGTTATGGGAAAATGCTGCGAATGGAAGGGCATTACCGAGAAAAATTTATAAGCAATTATTACAAGTAGGTGCAGATGTTGTGACATTAGGAAATCATGCTTTTGATAATCGTGATATTTTTGAATTTATTGATGATGCCAGATGGTTCGTCCAGCGAATTATCCAGCAGGAGTTCCAGGGCAAGGGATGGTATTTGTAAAGTGTAATCAAGTGGAAGTGTGTGTGATTAACTTACAAGGTCGTGTCTTTATGAATACATTAGATGATCCATTCCAAGTCATTCAGTCACTTATTGAAATAGCTCGAAGAGAACGCCGATTATTTTTGTAGATTTTCATGCGGAAAGTGACGAGGAAAAAGCAAGCAATGGGTTGGTTTTTAGATGGAAAAGTGACAGCTGTCATTGGAACGCATACGCATGTACAAACGAAATGATGCCCGTATTTTACCTCAAGGAACGGCAGTTATGTGTGATGTGGGGATGACAGGTCCTTATAATGGAATTTTTAGGGTATGGAAAGAGAAGCGATTATTGGTAAATTTTAAACCAATTACCAACACGATTCGAAGTGTCTGATCCTGATGAGATTCAATTATCTGCTTGTTTTATTGATTGCGATGATACAACGGGAAAAGTGAAGAAAAATTTTACCATTAAAATTTCACCAGATCAACCATTTATGGAATAGTAAAGGAGAAAAATTTTTGACAATGCCTCAAAAACGAAGAGAACGCCCTATGATGGAACAATATTTTTCGATTAAGGAACAGTATCCGGATTGTTTATTGTTTTTATCGTTTGGGGAGATTTTTATGAATTATTTTATGATGATGCGCTAGAAGCTGCTCGTCTATTAGAAATTACATTAACATGTCGAAATAAAAAAATGCAGAAGATCCAATTCCGATGTGTGGAGTTCCTCATCATTCTGCTAAAGAATATTCGAACATTAATTGAATATGGAAAGAAAGTTGCCATTTGTGAGCAAATTAGAAGACCCTAAATTTACTAAAAGGAATGGTCAAAAAGAGATGTTGTTCAAGTTTTAACACTGGGAACGTATACAGGAATATTCTCAACAACATGCCAATAATTATTTAGTAGCATTAAAACCATTATCGCAAGATTCTTATGCTTTAGGCTATGTCGATGTTGCGACAGGGGAATTGAAAAGGGACTTGTGTTCAATCGATGGAAGAAGTTCGTAGTGAATGTTCGAGTTTAAAAAACGAGAGAATTAGTGAAAGTTGGAGATTTTTCTTCGGAAGCATTAGAAGAAATGTGCTCTGTATTTTGATATTTTACCCATCTACCTTACCAACTGAAGACATTCAAAAAGGAAGTTTTTGATGCGTTGCTAGAAGATATCGAACAAGGAAGATGTTTATGAAGTGCTGGAAGGTTTATTATCTTATTTAGCAAAACTCAAAGAAAAGTTTTACTCACCTTCAAAAAAGCGAGCTATTATGAACGAGATTTTTACTTATTCATGAACTATGAAGCGAAAAAGAAACTTAGAGTTAGCGAGTACGATTCGTACACAGCAAAAACAAGGTTCTCTTTATTGGTTCCTAGATGAAACTCAAACAGCGATGGGAGCTCGTATTATTAAAAACAATGGATTGAAAAACCATTAGTGCTTCAAACGTGATATTGAAGAACGACATGATTTAGTAGAAAAGTTTGACGCAACATTATTTTGAGCGGATAGATTTTATTGAAGCGTTAAAAGGTGTCTATGATTTAGAGCGAATTGTTGGAAAAGTTTCATTTGGAACTGCTAACGCGAGAGATTTATTACAATTAAAAACAAAACATTAGCGGAAAAGTTCCTGTTTTTAGAGCGATTGCAGAGTTTGAATCATCCGAAATGGCAAAAGTTAAAAACAACAATTACATGCGATACCAGAATTATATGAACGCATTGCAAGAGCCATCGATGAAGATGCTCCGGTATCTTTATCAGATGGAAATATTATTAAAAAGGCTATCATGAAAACTAGACCTTTACCGTGAAACAATGGCACATGGAAAAGAATGGATTGCTCAATTACAACAAACAGAGCGAGAAGCTACAGGAATTAAGTCCTTAAAAATTAGTTATAATAAAGTGTTTGGTTATTATATCGAAGTGATAAAAAGCGAATCTTTCTCAATTAGATGATAGTCGTGTAGAACGAAAACAAACATTGAGTAATGCAGAACGCTTTTTATTACACCTGAATTAAAAGAAAAAGAAGCGTTGATTTTAGAAGCTGAAGAGAAATCAAGTTTACTAGAATATGAATTATTTGTGGCTGTTCGTGAAGAAGTGAAAACTTATACGGAACAATTACAAGAATTAGCAAAAGCAGTCGCAATGATTGATGTACTGCAGTCGTTTTAGCACAGTCAGTGAAGCGTATCAATTAACAAGACCAACGATTTCATTAATGGATCGCTCTTTAGAAAATTATCGATGGTCGTCATCCAGTTGTTGAGAAAAGTGATGGGACGTTCTAGCTATGTCCCTAATTCGATTCAAAATGACACAGAAGACCACATTTTATTAATTACTAGGACCAAATATGTCTGGGTAAATCAACGTATATGGAGACAGTTAGCGCTTTGTGTGATTCTTTCTCAAATTGGTTGCTTTGTTCCCTGCGATAAGTGCGAAAAATTCCAATTTTTACAAAAATCTTTACACGAATTGGAGCGGCAGATGATTTAATTTCTGGTCAAAAGTACCTTCATGGTAGAAATGATGGAAACGAATACAGCATTACGTCAAGCTGATCCAACAAGTTTATTATTATTTGATGAAATCGGAAGAGGGAACAGCTACGTATGACGGGATGGCTCTTGCTCATGCCATTATTGGATATATTCATGAACATTTAACTGCGAAAGTCCTTTTTTTCAACTCATTATCATGAATTAACAGCTTTAAGTGATACGTATGAGGATTTAAAAAAATGTTCCATGTCGGAGCTGATTGAAAAAGATGGCGAAGTGGTCTTCCTTCATAAAATTATGGAAGGGCCAGCAGATAAGAGTTATGGAATTCATGTTGCTAAATTAGCTGGATTACCGTCATCATTATTAAGTCATGCGGAAAATATTTTAACGATTTCTAGAAAAACAATTCGCAAGCGAATCTTCAAGAAGATGCTCCAGTGGAAAAAGGATGAAGTGGAAATTGTAGAAAGTCCTGCTACTGTTGAAAGTTCCACGTGTCGAAATCAGAACAATTGGATTTATTTACAAGTAATCTCGGCCAAGAAGTATTAGAGGAGATAAAAATCTGTTCGAGTGATGAATTTAACGCCACTTCAAGCGATTGCAATTTCATCGACCAATGGGCAAACAAGACTGAAAGGGTGAGTCTATGGGGAAAATTAAAGAATTAAGTGCTTTATTAACCAATCAGATAGCAGCAGGGAAGCTCATTGAACGACCTTCATCTGCTGTCAAAGAATTATTGGAAAAATGCGGTAGATGCTGGCAGGTACAAGAATTGTCATTGAAATTGAAGAAGCAGGATTAAAACTCATTACGAATTACTGATAATGGTTCAGGGATGAGTCGAGAAGATGCTGTCTTATCGATTCGCCGTCATACGACGAGTAAAAATTTATTCACCTGAACAATTGTTTCGCATTAAAACATTAGGATTCAGAGGAGAAGCTTTTAGCGAGTATTACAGCTGTTTCAAAAGGTAACTGTAACGACTTAACTAGGAGAAGAAGTGGAACTCAGTTAAAAAGTAGAGTCAGGAACGATTATCGAAGAAACGTCAAGTACCTCCATTAAAAGGGAGACTACCATTGAAGTTTCAGATTTATTTTTATAATACACCAGCTCGTTTGAAATTTGTTCGCACACTTCAAAACAGAAATTGCTCATATTACAGATGTTGTCAGTAAAATTTCTCTGAGTCATCCAGAAATTTCTATTATTTTAAGAAATGAAGGAAATGAATTAATCTGAACTGCAGGTAATGGTGACTTACGCTCATTGCAGTGGTAATTTAGGTCCCTACTAATGCTCGTAAAATGTTAGTATTTAGTGGGGAAGATGATGATTTCAAAGTCAGTGGCTATACTTCCTTACCAGAATTAATAAGATCCAATCTGAAAATTATATTTCGATTTTTATTAATGGTCGTTCGATTCGTAATATTGCGATTTCTAAAGCAATTGTGGCAGGATATGGTTCTACTTTAATGGTGGGACGTTTTCCCAATTACTGTGATTGATATTGAAATGGATTTCCAATTAGTCGATGTCAATGTGCATCCAACAAAAGCAGGAAGTGCGTATTAGTAAAGAAGTGGAGCTTTCAGCCCTTATTCAAAAAGCGATTCATGAGTCGATCCAAGGGTACAACGAGATTCTGAATCATTAGAAGATTTACCATTTTAAACGTAAATCAACGGAATTAACAACTGCTCGACCGGTAGTGGAACAAGAAACATTAAATTTTTGACTTAAAACCTGTTCAGCCGTCCATCTGAGTTGAAACTCCTAGCGAGTGGATACAAGAAGATGAGACTCCTTCGTATACGAGTGAAGAGGTAAGTTCTGAGAGCTACCTTTTAGAAACTGAAGAGAGTCCATTATGAGAGAGAAACCTTCTGAAAAATTAACAGAAGAAATTCCAGTTCAAATAACGAGCTCATAATAAAGAGAGACTGTGAAAGATTGTCGTATAGATTTTCACCAAGAAAAAGCAAATTATTGGAAATTGTCTCAGAGATTTGATGAAGAAAAATTTTGAAACTGATTTTCCAGAATTGCATTATTTTGGACAAATGCATGGGACGTATTTATTTGCGCAAAATGAAAAAAGGGTTATACATGATTGATCAACATGCTGCTCAAGAACGGATTAAATATGAAATTTTTAAAAGTTTCCATTGGAGAAGTAGCTCCAGTTAGTCAATCATTAATGATTCCGATTGTTATGGAATTTTCGAAAAAGAAGCGCTCAAAATTACAAAGAGTCCTTAGAAATGATTCGTGAATTTGGTATTGAAAATTGAACCATTTGGGACTCATACGTTTCAAAATTCAATCTCATCCCTAGTTGGATTAAACAGGGGAAGAAAGAGAAATCATTGAGGAGATTATTGATTTAATTCTCTCAAATCAAAAAGTAACGGTTGCTCAGCTGCGGAAAGCAACTGCCATTATGATGAGTTGTAAAGGTTCGATTAAAGGCGAATCATCGTTTAACAACGCTTGAAGCGGAACAATTATTAGTGGACTTAGCAAAATGTAAAAATCCGTATAATTGCCCGCATGGTAGACCCAGTATTAGTCATTTAAGCAATAAAGATTTGGAAAAATTATTTAAACGAATTCAAGATCCACATCAATCAAAGTGGAAGTTTGAAGATTAGGAGGAAGAAAAATGTCTAGATTTTTCAAAAAGAAAGCATTAAAACAACGATTAACAGAAATTCAATATGAAGTGACACAAAATGAAGCAACAGAACGTCCTTTTCAGGAGAATATGATGAATTTTTGAAGAAGGTATTTATGTAGATGTCGTGAGTGGTGAACCATTATTTAGTTCAAAAAGATAAATTTGATGCTGGTTGTGGTTGGCCATCATTTTCAAGACCAATTCAAAAATACAGCATTAACAGAAAAAAAGAAGACCATAAATTAAATCGTGTTCGTACAGAAGTTCGTAGTCAAAAAGCGGATTCTCATTTAGGGCATGTATTCCTGAGATGGGTCCTGAAGAATTAGGAGGATTACGTTATTGTATTAATTCTGCTGCATTAAGATTTATTCCAAAAAGCAGATTTAGAAAAAGAAGGATATGGAGAATATCTTCAATATTTTTAAAATTTGAGACCACGAAAGACTCGTTATGTAGCAAAGGACGGAAGCAGCCTCGCAAAATTGAGTCTCATTCTAAATTTCGAGCCTGGGTCTCGAATTTCCTACAAAAATAAACTGATTTTTCAGTTCATTTTATCCATGCTACTATGAGGAAGTCTTTCTCCGTTTTGAGCGAGATGAGAGATGTATGGGATGTAGACTTTCGTTATAGTAAAGGATGTAGACTCTACGGGTCTCAAATTATAGCATGAATTATAAAAGAGAAATGAGAGTGAGAAAAAATGAGTCGTGCTGTTCAGACTGAATTAACGAAATATGTGTATGATTTATGACCAAGAGGGTAAATGTTTTTAGTGCAAGAGAAAAATTTTGAGTTATGCACAAGGATTAATTTTCCCTGAGGTCATGTTGAACCAATGGAATCGATTGTAGATTCGACTATTAGAGAAATTAAAGAAGAAACAGGGTCTAACGATTAGTCAGCTAGAGTTTTGTGGAATTAAAGATTGGATTCGACCAGATGGAACACGTTATATTGTCTTTTTATATAAAACAAGTCATTACACTGGCGAACTCTCGTTCTTCTTCTGAAGGAGATATGTTTTTGGATTTCTTTAGAAGATTTGAAGAAGAGAGAACCATTATGGCATTTGGATCAAATGTTAGACATCTTTGAACAAAAGGGACCTACTGAATTGTTTTTTTCAATTATGAGGGATGAGGAGTATATTCCGGAATTGAAGTAGGATAGATTTTTATGAACTACGAAAGACTTCCTAAAATAGTAGCATAGGACGCAAGCAAACCCTTTGGGTTTCATTGCTAAATTTCGAGCCTTGAGTCTCGAAATTTCCCAATAATAGTAGCCGAGTTTCGGCTACTATTATGGATGCTACTATGGAAGTCTTTCTCCGTTTTTCCGTAAATGGATGAGGGTACGTTTAAGAATGAAGAGTTCCGATAGTATGTATACTACAGGTTAGATTTTTTTATAAAAATCCGTTTTAAAAAAATATTTTTAAAAACTTTTTATCGTATCTATATAGTGAAGAGAAAAATTAAGGAAAGTTCGATTTTTCTTCATGAAAAATAGAAAAGGGTGTTATAATATGGAAGAACGGATTAAAGATGCAAGGCCAATGATGGATTTGATGGCAAAGAAAGTGTTTTAGTAATACAGAAATAACAGCACAGTTCATACTGAGATATTCTTGATTTGCCTGTACAAAACAGTTACCATACTAGATGGTACACAAATACATGAACAACAATTTGAAGACTTTTTAACTTATATGACAAGTATTGATGTCTTAGCTGCTTTTACAAGATGGAACTCAAATCATTATCGAAATTCAAGTAGCATTTCAAATTGACTTTATCAAGCGTTTATGGTTATATCTATGTGAACAAGTCTCAAAAATTTAGATGTGTATAAAAAGATGGTGTACAAACGCATAGATTATCAGAAGAAATGCTTCCAGTGTATACAATTGCCATTACGCAAAAAGATTTTTTTCGATGATGAAAGAATGATTCATTCGTTTAGTTTAAGAGATGATACTACGAGTGAAGAATTAAAAGTACACTTTAAAGGAATTAACGAAAAGAGAAATCTTGTACGAATGGTAATTTTAGAATTGGAAAAATATCATAATACAGATTTACAACACTATCGTAAAGTTCGATGGATTGAGTTTTTGGGAATAAACCTTATACACAAAAATCCTGAGACAATACTGAAACAAGCTGATCAAATTATTAACCCAGTCGGATGGACAAAGGAGGAGAAAGCCATGTTAGATGAAAGAACAAGATACCTTCAAGCATATTATGGGCATTTGGCGACATGTAGAATATCAAAAAGGAAGAAGCTTTTAAGACAAGGATTACAGCAAGGGTTAGAACAAGGATTACAGCAGGTAGGATTGAAACTATATTAGATTTAATTAAAAATGGAATCTTGACGAAGGAAGTAGGGGCAAAAACAATTAAATATTTCAGTCCCAACATTAGAGTCCTATTTATAGCATCTGATTTAGTATAACGTTTTACTGAAATAATTGACAAATGTGAGAGATTTTTCTTATACTAAATGAGTATTGCCCAGTCAGATAAAAAAATTTTAATCGTAGAGAGGTCTAGACGGTGAAAATGACCACAAAATTTATGCTCCTGATTGGAATTTTTGTAGAAATACAGACGCTTCCCGCGTTATCGGAATGAATGAGGATGAAATGCTGTTTCATTGTAAGCAAGGTGGTACCGCGTGGTAGACGCCCTTGTAACAATGGGGCAGTTTTTATTTTTATAATAAACGAAAAGGATGGTAAAGATGAAAAATTATCTAGTAGCGAAATTCGTCAAATGTATCTTGATTTCTTCCAAGAGAAAAGGACATAAGGTACATCCAAGTGCAAGTTTAATTCCTGTTAATGATCCAACATTATTATGGATTAACTCAGGAGTAGCTACGTTAAAAAAATATTTTGATGGAACAGAAACTCCTGAAGTTCCAAGAATTACAAATGCTCAAAAGAGTATTCGTACTAAATGATATTGAAAAATGTAGGTCATACTGCAAGACACCATACATTATTTGAAATGATGGGGAACTTTTCTATCGGCGATTACTTCAAAGAAGAAGTAATTCCATGGGCTTGGGAATTTTTAACTAGTGAAAAATGGTTAGCATTAGACCCAAATCGTTTATATGTAACGTATTATCCAAAAGATCCCTGAAAACAAAACAATTATGGATGGAAAAAGTGGGATTACCAGAAGACCATATTATTCCAGTAGAAGATAACTTCTGGGATATCGGTGCTGGACCATGTGGACCAGATACTGAGATTTTCTATGACCGTGGTGAAAAATATCAAACATTAGCTGAAGATGATCCTGAAAACTATCCAGGAGGAGAAAACGAACGTTACTTAGAAATTTGGAACTTAGTATTCTCTCAATTTAACCATATGCCAGATGGAACATATCCTCCATTACCTCATAAAAACGTCGATACGGGGATGGGATTAGAGCGTGTAGTTTCTGTTATCCAAGATACTCCAACGAACTTTGAAACAGATTTATTTCATGCCAATTATTCAACAATTAGAACAATTAAGTGCTGGTAAAAAAATATAATGCTTCAAAAAGATTTAGATGTTTCATTTAAAGTTATTGCTGACCATATTCGTGCAGTAAGTTTTGCGATTGGTGACGGAGCTTTACCTTCAAATGAAGGACGTGGATATATTATCCGTCGTTTAATTCGTCGTTCAGTAATGCATGGTCAACGTTTAGGGATTCAAGGTTCATTCTTAACAAAATTAGTTCCAACTGTTGCAAGTATTATGCATAGCTACTATCCAGAAGTAACTGAAAATATGGAGTTATTCAAAAAGTAATTGCAAATGAAGAAAAATCGTTTCAAGAAACCATTCATGATGGACTTTGCAATTTTAGAAACAGTATTTGCTGAAATGAAAGAGCAAAAATCAAACAGTTTTATCAGGTGAAAATGCCTTTTAAAACTATATGATACTTATGGATTCCCTTATGAATTAACATTAGAATATGCTAGTGATAATGGTTATGAAGTGGATGAAGAAGGATTCCAAGCTGAAATGAAAGCACAAAAAGAACGTGCTCGTGCAGCTCGTAATACAGAAACTTCTATGAATGTTCAATCAGCTGTTTTACGTGATATTACAGTAGAAAGCTACATTTGTGGGATATGATCGTACTACAGATAATGGAGTATTAAAAGCTATTGTATTTGAAGATGAATTAGTAGAATCAGCTTTAGAAGATACTAGAGTACAAGTTGTCTTTAATCAAACGCCATTCTATGCAGAAATGGGTGGATCAATTATCTGACCATGGTGTGATTAAAGACGAATCAGGTCAAGTGAGTTGCAACATGTCGTTCAAGTGAAGAAAGCTCCAAATGGTCAACCTTTACATACGATTGATGTCGTTGCTCCAATGCAATTAAAACTCAACTTATGTATTAGAAGTAGATCAACAAGAACGTGCTAAATTAATTAAAAACCATACTGCAACTCACTTATTACACCAAGCATTAAAAAGAAGTATTAGGGAACACATGCAAACCAAGCAGGTTCATTAGTAGCTCCAGGATACTTACGTTTTGACTTTTAGTCACTTTGGACAAGTAACAGCTGAAGAATTAGCTGAAATGGAACGTATTGTAAATGAAAAATTTGGGCAGCTTTAGATGTAGTGACTATTGAAACTACATTAGAAGAAGCGAAAAAAATTAGGTGCAATGGCTTTATTCGGTGAAAAAAATATGGTAATAAAGTTCGTATGGTAAACATTGCAAACTGGTCGATTGAATTATGTGGTGGGGTTCACGTTTCAAATACTCAAGAAATAGGTCTATTCAAGATTATTTCTGAATCTGGTATTGGTGCAGGGAGTTCGTCGTATTGAAGCTGTAACTAGTCAAGAAGCGTTTTTGAGTTATTAGCAAAAACATGAATTGTTATTAAAACAAATTGCTAGCGATGTTAAAGCTGGTACAATTAGATAGTACTCCAGAACGAGTTTCTCATTTACAACAAGAATTAAAAAGAAGCTCAACATGAAATTTCAGCTCTAAAAGCTAAAATTAATGAAATCTGAAGTAGCAGACTTTATTCGAATCTGTATCTACAGCAGGAAACTACTCATTTATTACAGTTCACTTACCAAACAAAGATATGAATGAATTACGTCAATTAGCGGATACTTGGAGACAAAAAGCAGCAAGTGATGTATTTGTAGTTAGCTACAAATGAAGGTGAAAAAAAGCGAATTTATTAGCTGCAGTTTCTAAAGATGCGAATGAAAAAGGAATTAAAAGCAGGAGATATTATCAAAGCCATTGCTTCACATATCCAAGGTGGCGGTGGTGGCCGTCCAGATATGGCTCAAGCAGGTGGTAAAAATCCAGCAGGTATTCCAGCTGCGTTAAAAAGCGGTAGAAGAATTCTTAACTCAAGCTAATCACTAAATCGAAATGGAGTAGATGACCATTCTACTCATTTTTAAGAAAGTTTAATCTCTGTCGAATTGATTGTAGTTTTTATGAGGAAAAATCTAGTAGAATGAAGATACAAAGAAATGAGGTGTTAATATGAGTTCAATGGATGAAACAGTTCTATTTAACTTTCATGATAAAAGATGAAAAAAACAGTACAAGAGACACTAACAATTGTTTATGATGCATTAAACGAAAAAGGTTATAGTGCAGTGAATCAAATTGTTGGGTACTTATTATCTGGCGATCCAGCTTATATTCCTCGACATCGTGATGCTAGAAATCTAGTAAGACGTCACGAGCGTGATGAAATTATCGAAGAATTAATCCGCCATTATATTCGTTCGACATGGTAGAGATTGTTAATGAGAGTAATGGGATTAGATGTCGGCAGTAAAAACGGTTGGAGTTGCGATTAGTGACCCATTAGGGTTGGACTGCTCAAGGTGTTGAAACGATTGCGATTAATGAAGCTGCAAGTGAGTTTGGCTTTTAACCGTGTGGTGGAATTGGTTAAAGAATATGAAGTTGAAAAAGATTGTTATCGGGTATGCCGAAAAACATGAACAATACAGCTGGACCAAGAGTAGAAGCTTCACAAAAATATGGTAGAAGTTTAGAAAAAGCGATTAGAAATTCCAATCGTTTTTCACGATGAACGGTTAACAACAATGCAAGCAGAAAGAATGCTTGTTGAGGAGGCGAATGTTTCTCGTAAAAAGAGAAAAGAAGTCATTGATAAGTTAGCAGCCGTCATCATTTTACAAAAATTATTTAGATTTAAATATTAAATAGAAAAGAGGAAACGTAATGACAGAACATACACATGAACATGATGGACATGAACATATTACAATTATTGATGAAGAGGGAAATGAAGTCTTACATGAGGTTTTATTTACTTTCGATTCAGAAGATTTTGGTAAATCATATGTTTTAGTTTACCCAGCAGGAATTCCAGAAGGAGAAGAAGTTGAACTTCAAGCATTTTCATATGTTGAAGCTGAAGATGGTACTGAAGGCGACTTACTTCCTATTGAAACTGATGAAGAATGGGATATGATTGAGGAAGTTTTAAATACTTTCTTAGATGAAGAAGAAGAATAATGATGTGAGAAGACGCCTGATAGATGCTATTTGGTGTCTTCTTTCCTATATGCGAAATTGGACTTGACTGAAGTAGCGAAGGGACGGCAGCAGCCCTTCGGGTCCATGCCTAAATTTTTGAGCCTTGGTCTCGATTTTTCCAGTACTAAATCCGTATTGGCTTTTATTTACTTGTGCTACTGAGTCAAGTCCATTTCGCTGGACGTGTGTTTATGAAGGTGCGTTTTGAAAGATGGACTTGTTTTGAGTAGCAAGGGACGCCAGCAGCTTTGGCAAGCTAAATTCATGTGCTAAAAATCAGAGCCGAGGTCTCGATTTTGTCCTGTAAATGCTAGCTGTTTTTGCTAGCCGATTTACTGTACTGCTACAGCGTCAAGTCTATTCTGTGGACGTGTGTTGTATGAGAGGGACGTTTGAAATGATGGGACTTGACTTTGGTAGCTGATGACTTTTCTGTATGTATCAGCTCCATTTCGCTTGTAGAGTCTCATTGTTAGAATTTGTAACATAATTGTATAACTCCTAGTCTTCAAATGTTATAGGAATTCATGTATAATGACAACGAAGTTAAAAGGAGGCGGATTATGTCAAAAAGAGATCGTTTTAGTAGGGGATTTCTTCATGAAAATGATGAATTAAGAGCGATTCGGAAAGAAAGAATCTAAAATAACACGAAATATTGTTAGATTTTTTTGCGATTTATATTTAACTAGTCATTGTTCTTGGTGGTGGAGCTTATGGATATTATTATGTGTCTAGCTCATTAAAACCTGTCGATACGAAACAAACTCAATCCATTGAAGTGGAAATTCCAACAGGATCTTCTGTGAAACAAATTGCTAAAATATTAGAAGATAATAAAGCTCATTCGTAATGCGAAAAATTTTTAATTTTCTATATTAAATTTCAAAAATGTAGCTAGGATTTTCAAAAGCAGGATTTTATCAATTATCTCCATCGATGGACATTGGATCAAATTTCTAGGGCAATTAGCAGATGGAGGGAAAGATAAATCTGCAAATGTTGCAAAAAGTTGTTGTACGTGAAGGGTGAAACTTTAACAGGAATTGCTGGAGAAAGTGGAAAAATCAACGAAATATTCTAAAGATGATTTTATGAATAAAGTACAAGAACAAGCTTTTCATTGATCAATTAATACAAAAATTCCCACGATTATTTAAAGATGCTCAAAAAGCAAAAAATGTTCGTTATTTCTTAGAAGGATATTTATATCCTGCAACTTATGATGCAGATGAAAAATAAAACTTTACAAATGATTATTGAAGAAATGGTTTGCTAAAACAGATAGTATTTTATCAAAATATTATGCGAAAAATTTCTCAAGGTAATTATAATGTTCATGAAATTTTAACGATGGCTTCTTTACTAGAAAAAGAAGGGATATAAATTAGAAGATCGTCAAAAAGATTGCCAGTGTTTTTCTATAATCGTTTACAAAAAGAATATGATGTTACAAACAGATATTTCTAGTTCTTTATGCTCTAGGTGAACATAAAGAAGTCTGTCACATTAAAAAGATTTAGAAGTAAATTCTCCATATAATTTATATAGAAATAGAGGAATGGGTCCTGGACCGTTTAATAGTCCAAGTGAAGAAGCAATTTTAGCTAGCTATAGATCCAGCTCAAACAGATTATGAATACTTTCATGTAGCAGATATTCAAACAAAAGAAGTTTATTTTGCAAAAACATATGAAGAACACTTAGTATTAAAAAGCCAAATACGTTGATAAGGAGTAATTTATGAAAAAGAAGCCGATTGTTATTGGAGTGACTGGTGGTTCAGGTAGTGGTAAAACTACTGTTAGTAGAAAGATTTTGGATCATTTTCCAGAATTAAGTATTGTAAAAATTGACCAAGATTTCTATTATAAAGACTCAAAGTGATATGCCGTTTTGAAGAACGATTAAAAACAAACTATGACCATCCATTTGCATTTGATACAGATTTATTAATTGAACATATGAATAAATTAATTAATTTCGAATCGATTGATGAACCCGTGTATGATTATGAAAAATCATACGAGAAGTGATCGAACGATTCATCAAGAACCAAAAGATGTGATTTCTAATTGAAGGAATATTTAATTTTAGAAGATGAACGCTTTACGAGATTTAATGGATATTAAAGTGTATGTCGATACAGATGATGATATTCGTATTATTCGACGTATTAAAACGAGATATGGTTGAACGTGGTAGAACACTTGGATTCGATTATTCATCAATATATTACAGTCGTAAAACCAATGTATCATCAATTTTATTGAACCGACTAAGAAATTTGCGGATATTATTATACCCTGAAGGTGGATCTCAAATGCAGTTGCAATTGATTTAATGACAACAAAAATTGCCTCTATTTTAAGTGATTTAGCATAAAAATTCAAAGAAATTTAGAAATAATACTTGCAATCTTCTTCATAAAATGGTATGGTTTTTACCACTGTCAAATACAGTAAAAATGGAAAAAGAGGAGAAGCCAAATGACTGAGAAATTATATCCAATGACGCTTGAAGGAAAAGCTAAAACTAGAGGCGGAATTGGAAGAATTAAAAAGTAGTTAAACGTAAAGAAATCGTTGAGCGTATTAAAATTGCACGTAGTTATGGCGACTTATCTGAAAAATTCAGAGTACGAATCAGCTAAAGATGAACAAGCATTTGTTGAAGGAAGAATCACAACTCTTGAAAAAATGATTCGTTTTGCTGAAATTATCGATGATAATAATGTCGAAAAAGATATCGTTTCTTTAGGACGTAAAATTACTTTTATTGAGTTACCAAATGGTGAAGAAGAATCTTATACAATTGTTGGTAGTGCAGAAGCAAAATCCAAATTGAAGGAAAAAATTTCAAATGATTCTCCAATTGCAAAAGGAATTCTTGGTAGAAATTAAATGACGAAGTTGTCATCCAAACTCCTGGTGGAGATATGAAAGTTAAAATTACAAAAATTGAATCTGTATAGAAATCTTTTGTAGACTGTGAGAGAATAAACTCTACAGTTTTTGTTTGATAAAATGTGAACTGTTTATCGAAATATGCTATAATTATCTTAGAATATTAGAGAAAAAGGTGAGAGATACTTGAGAAATTTAACGAAATCTTTTGGAATTATTTGTTTTGTTTAGTTTCATGGGAATGATGAGAACCAATTGCGCAGAAACAGTAGATATCGTTGAATTAACAAAAAGTGCTGGTTATGAAGTGAATGCAGAAAGATAAACCAAAAAGCATCTATTGTAGTAGATGCGTCTACCGGTAGAATTTTTATGGCAAGATCATATTGATGAACAACGTGATCCTGCTAGTATCAGTAAAGTTATGACAGTGTATTTAGTGATGGAAGCAATTGCTAAGGGAGACTTATCTCTTACTCAGAAAGTAACCGCAACAAAAAGAGGATCAAGCTATTTCAAATATTTATGCGATTAGTAATAATAAAAATTGTGGAAGGTGTAGAATACCCAATTGAAGAATTAATCAAAAATGACACTTGTGTACCTTCTTCAAATGCTGCAACACTCATGTTAGCGAATGCGATTACAACTGATTCTGCAAAATTTATTGAAAATAATGAATGCTAAAGCCAAAAGAATTAGGGCATGAATCGCACAAAGTTTTAATAATGCTTCAGGTGCTGTAGCGGAGTTATTCCAAGGTTATTATCAACCAGAAGGGTATGACGCATCAAAGCGAAACCAAACAACTGCTCGAGTTTAGCGATATTAGCGATGGATTTAATGAATCGATATCCACAGGTTTTACAATATACCAATTCACCTATTGTTAAAACGATGGAAGGCACTCCATATGAAGAAAAATTTGATACGTATAATTATTCACTTCCAGGTGCTAAATATGGAATGGAAGGAGTCAATGGACTAAAAGACAGGATCAAGTGGTTATGGAGCATTTTAACTATATTGCTACTTATGAAAAAAAGATAAGATGAAACTGGTAGAAGTAGTTCTTGGAGTCAGGAATTGGTCAAATCAAGATGGAGAATTTATTCGCCATACATTTGGAAATGCAATTTTAAAACTATGTATTAGAACATTTTTCATATCAAACAATTTTACCAGCAGGAGAACATGATTTTTGATGGTCATAAAATTGACAAACGAATCAATCTCTTGAGATGATTATTGAAAAAGGTAAACACCTGAGATGGAAAGTCGAAAATAGTAAAGTCTACTTTAAAAGGAGATTTCTAAAAAGAAAATCAAAACATTTCCGAGTGTAGAGGTTGTCGCAGAAAGTGGTTTTGCTGATTTACCAAAAGAACCTGAGAAAAGACAGCAAACGCTTCAAGTGTATATATATTCAAAAACGCTTTGCTTTTTGCAGTAATTATTGGTGGATCACTGTTATTATTATTAGTTTTAATCGGAGAACATCGAGCTAAAAAAGAAGAAAGAAAAAAGAATAAAACGGAAAAATCTGATTAAAAATATGATAAAAATATATCTGTACTACTAGACTTTGAATCTGTTTTGTGACAGAATACATTCGAGGGGTGCTATAGCTCAGTAGGATAGAGCAAACGTTTCCTAAACGTTAGGTCGGGGGTTCAAATTCCTCTAGCATCGTTTTTATATGTTTTTATATATTTGTTTGTCTTTAAAAACATTGATTTAACAAAGTTTTTGTTTGTTCAAACAAAGCCTAATGACGGAACAATTGAAAAAGATATAGGATAATTTAAAAAGGTATTTGAATGGAATGATAAGATATCTGAATATGGAATGATGAAGTGATACTTATGATTCTTATCAAATCTAATGGTATAGGGTGATAGCAATGTATGCAATGAATCGTCAATTAAAATCATTGAATTTGTATTATAGATATGTTAGAAAAAGGGCATCGAATTGAATTTGAAATTTAAGGGAAAACATTATTTAAGTTATCGAAATGATGAATTTCTGTTGAATTAATATACACGAAGATGAATTTATCTTTTGATTCCATTGATTGATTTAATAGAATCAGGACTAATCAGTATACCAATTTGCAAAATGCTGGAAAACGATAGTCTAAAGTGATTTCCATGTATTAAGTGCTATATATATACATAAAAAGTCATCAGTTTTATGAGATGACTTTTTCAAAATGGCGAGGATCAGTGAAGCTACTTGGAAAAAGTTTTGTTTATATGAATATTTTAACAATTTCTTAAAAATACTAGTATTGCTATTTAAGATAGTTGAAGGTGTAAACTAATCTTAGTTCACAAAAATATAAAGAGGTGATTACATGAACGTTCAAGGAATTGGATATTTCTGAACGCAATTCGAATAGAATCCGATGATGAATCAACGAGAAATCGCACATCAATCAGGATATTCGTTAGATTTAGTCAATCGTGTAGTAAAAAGAATTACAAGATAACAAATGGATAACTGCAAATGGAGAACTAAGTGAAAATGGCTGTTAAACTTTTATTAAGAGAATAAACCAAAGAGAGCAGTTATTTTAGCGGCGGGATTTGGAATGCGAATGGTTCCGATTAATACGGAAATTCCTAAAGGATTATTAGAAGTAAGAGGAGAAGTCTTAATTGAAAGAATGATTCGTCATCTCCATGAAGTTGGGATTAGAGATATTCAAGTAGTAGTTGGCTTTTATGAAGGAAAGATATGAATATTTAATCGATGAATTTAATGTTCAATTAGTTGTTAATTCTGAATATCAAGTGAAAAATAACTTTACATTCATTAAGTAAGGTAAAAATCTCCGTTAGATAAAACGTATATTATTCCATGCGATATTTGGGTCAGAAGAAAAATCCATTTAGTGATTTTGAACCGTATTCGTGGTATATGGTTACTGACGAAAATGTCTGTTGAAAGTACAGTTCGTGTGAATCGTAAACGAGAATTAGTCGTGGTAGATGAAGATGATGAAGGAAATCAAATGATTGGTCTTTGTTATTTAGCTGGGAAATAAAGCAAAAATTGTTCAAGAAAAAATTACAAGAATTTTCTAAAGAAGTCTTCCTATGACCATGAATTTTGGGAATGCATTTTACAAGATAAAAATAAATGGACTGATTCCTTCTAAAGTGAGTAAATTCAAAAACAATTCATTGAGATTAACACATATGAACAACTGAGAGAAATAGATGGAAATTCTGCGAACTTACAAACAGATGCGATTTCAATTATTCAAGAATGTTTTGATGTTGAAGTTGATGAAATTAAAAATATTACTGTTTTGAAAAAGGGATGACGAATCGCTCATTCTTATTCGAATGTCGAAAATAAAAATATATTATGCGAATTCCTGGTGAGGTACGGATCATTTAATTAATCGAAAAGAAGAAGCCGCTGTTTATCAAGCTTTAGAGAAATCGACAAATTTGTGATGATGTTTTATATATGAATCCGGATAATGGATATAAAAATTACAGCTTATTTAGAAGATGCAACAAACTGTGATGCATGAAAAATTGGAATGAAGTAGAAGCTTGTATAACAAAACTAAGAGAATTCCATGAATTAAACTTAACAGTAGGTCATCGTTTTGATATTTTTTTGGGCAAATTGATTTTTATGAAAGTTTATGGAATGAGAAAAATCTTATTTTAAAAGATTATGAAAAAAACAAAAACAGCTATTTTTGAATTGAAGAAATGGATTGATACATTAGAGAAGACAGAGACTCTTGTTCATATCGATGCCGTTCCAGATAATTTCTTGTTTACAAAGATGGTATTCGAATTATTGACTGGGAATATGCGTGAATGCAAGATCCCTCATGTTGATATTGCAATGTTTTAGTATTTACTCTCTGTATTCAAAAGAACAAGTAGATCATTTAATTGATTTATACTTCAAAGGAGAAGTTTCTTCAATTATTCGTACGAAAATTTATGCGTATATTGCAAGTGCTGGGATTATTATGGAGTAATTGGATGCGAATATAAACGAAGTTTAGAATTGATTTTGGAGAATATTCATTATGTCAGTATCGTTATGCAAAAAGAATATTCTAAATTAGTCAAACTTTATTAAAGGAACTGTGAAAAGAGGGAGAATGATGACAAACAAAATAAAAAGAGCCATTTTAATGGCTGCTGGTCAAGAACTAGAATGAGACCTATTACAAATCATACTCCAAAACCTCTTGTAAAAGGTCAAATGGAGTTCGGATGATTGACACTGTGATTCAAGCGTTACATAAAAATGGAATTCAAAGAAATTTATGTAGTAGTTGGATATTTAAAAAGAACAGTTTTATCCATTAGAACAAGAATATCCAGGATTAAAAATTATCGAGAATCCATATTATGACACATGTAATAATATTTCGTCCCTGTATGTAGCAAGAGAATATTTAGAAGATGTCGTTATTTTAGATAGCGATCAATTAATTTATAATCCAGAAATTCTTCATGCTGAATTTACTCATTCAGGGTATAACTGTGTATGGTCACAGGGGTATACAGATGAATGGTTAATGACAGTCGACGAACAGGAAAAAGGTTATTTCATTGTCTCACGCAGTGGTGGAGAAAAATGGATGGCAATTATATAGTATTTCTCGTTGGAATAGAGAAGATGGGCAACGTTTAGCACGTCATTTAGAACAAGAATTTGATGAGAAACAAAATCGTCAAATATATTGGGATGATGTAGCAATGTTTTTGTTATCCAGAAGAATATGAATTAGGAATTTATCCAATGGAAAACAGATATTGTTGAAATTGACAATTTAGAAGAATTATTAGAGTTAGATTCAAGTTATCAAGTTGTATTTAGCTGAAGGTGAGAGTAAGTATGCAAAAAGATTACATCAAGAAATTGACTGGGTATCGACTATTGTACCTTTTATTAGAGTATTATTTTCTAGGAGTATTGTTTTTAGTCATTCCAGAACAATCTTCACTTATTTTAGGGGATTCGTACTTGGCTAGGAGATCAATTTAGTATTTATTATGCACTTTTTAGGGTGTGGTAATTTTTAGTTGTAGTATGTATGTTGCTTTTTCAAAATGTGGCTCTATTATTTTAGGGTAAAGAAGAAAAACCTGAATATACATCTTTCCAATGGGGAGTGATGATTTTTACTTCTACTATGGCGGCAGATATATTATTCTATTCTTTAGTTGAATGGGCGTTATATGCCAATGAAGATTATGTTGCTCAATTAGGAGGCATTCAAAAGATGGGCTCCTACATTCTCATTATTTCCACTGGGGACCAATTGCTTGGGGATTTTTATATTATGTTAGCTGCGGCATTTGGATTTGATGTTGCATGTACGTAAAGTTGAAAAACAAAATTCTCTGAGCTTGTCGTCCTATTTTAAAAGATAAAGTAGACGGATGGATGGGGAAAGTTATTGACTTAATTGCCATTTTTGCCTTAATTGCTGGAACTGCAACAACATTCCTCATTAGCAACCTTTATTATCAGCAGCAATGGGTCATGTTTTGGATTTGAAAATTCAACTGGTGCAACGATTGTTATTTTTATTAGTTATTGCTTTAGTTTACACTTCAACAGTATATTAGGGATGGAAGCTGTCTCTAAATTAGCAACTTATTGTTCATATTTATTCTTTGCGTTACTAGCATATTTCTTATTTGCTGGTGGAGAAACGGTTTATATTTTTAGAAACTGGTTTTAGCTCAATTAGGAACTTAGCTCAAAACTTTATTGGATTATCTACTTGGTTAGATCCATTACGTGAAACTTCATTCCCACAAAATGGACAATTTATTATTGGGCTTATTGGATGGTTTGGTGTGTGGCAACTCCTTTCTTCATTGGAAGTATTAGTAAAGGACGTACGATTAAACAAACTATTTTAGGGGCTTATTCTTGGGGAATTGCTGGAACATTTACTTCATTTATCATTTTTAGGGAACTATGGTTTAGCACAACAATTGAAACATGGTTTAGATGTTTCAAGTGGATTATTAGTGGATAATCCTGATTATGCTGGTATCATTTTGAAAATTTTTGATACGATGCCTTTAAGTCAATTAGGGTTGATTTTATTAGCTGTTACAATGGTTGCTTTTTATGCGACAACATTTGATGCATTGACTTTAGTCATTTCTGCATATTCATATAAGACATTAGAAGATACGCATGATTCTGATAAACGTGTTCGTATGTTCTGGGCAGTAGTGTTTATTATTTTACCGATTGCATTAATTTTCTCAGAAAATTCAATGTATAATTTACAATCTGTTGCGATTATTGCAGCATTCCCAATTGGATTAATTATTGTTCTAATTGTGGCAAGTTTCTTTGAAAGACTTGAAAGCTTACGAAAGAAGAGATGCAATATTTAGACTTCCTAGACGTATTAGAATAGTAGTATTAGCGACATGCTAGAAACAAACCTTCGGTTTTCATGGCTAAAAAGAGATCGAGACATTGTCTCGATTTTTATTACTTTTTATTTTCGCTTTTATGATTTCTGTGTTAGAATAGGAATGCTAAATAAGTGAAGGAGGGAAAGCGATGACAGTGATTTATCCACTATTATTCAAGCTATTGTGACGGATGAAAATGATAAAAGCGTATTTTGTTCAAAAACAAGGTGAAAACGTATCGTGTTTTCACCTGATGAACATTATCCATCGGAGATGTCGTAACAGGCTTTGTATATGAAAAATAGTGATCTAAAGAAAATCATGACCCTTGATATTCCAGAAGTAACCAATGAAACTTATGGATGGGCGACAGTTACCAAGTGAGAAAAGATTTAGGTGTATTTGTATCTATTGGATTACCGGATAAAGATATGGTCGTTTCATTAGATGAGTTACCAAATTTAAAAGTTTATGCGCTGAAGAAAAATAATCGATTATATGTAACTTTAATTAAGGATAAGAAAAATCGTACATGGGCAACTATGGGCGATGGAACAGAATTAAAAAGCAAAATCCATTCGAGCTAAATCATACATTGAAAAATAAAGATGTATCTGCAACTGTAACGATATGTAAAATTAGTAGGGACATTCTTAATGACAGAAGAAGGATATCGATGCTTCTTACATCCAAGTGAACGATTATATGAACCAACCCTTGGTGAATTAGTTACTGTTCGTGTGATTGAGTTCGTCCAGATGGTGTATTAAATGTATCTATGAGACCTAGAGCATATGAAGCAATTGGAGATGATGCAGAAATGATTTTAACAATGTTAAGAAATCGTCCAACACATACACTGCCATATTGGGATAAAACAGATCCAACGATTATTAAAGAAATTTTTGGAATTAGTAAAGGACAATTCAAACGTGCGATTGGTTCTTTATTGAAAAGCGATTACACAATCAGAAGGATTTATTCAATTAATAGAAGAAAAATAAGCGTTAGAATGGGAGGATAGGACTGTGTTAACAATGGAAGGCATCTAAAAAGAAATTGCAGGAAGAAGGGGTTTAAATTAACGCCCCCAAAGAGCAAGCAACGAGTTGCAATTTTATTAGAAAAGAAGATGACCACCTTAGTGCTGAAGCTGTTTACGTATGCTTGTTAAACGGAAATATCCTGATATTGGATTAGCAACGGTTTATCGTACTTTAGAAATTTTAACCGATTTAAATATTACTTATCGAGTTGTTTTCGATGATGGATTAGCTCGTTTTGACTTAAAACGAGATGGATCCAATCGTTTCCATCATCATCTACTATGTAATAAATGTGGGAATATCGAAGAAATTCATGAAAATTTATTAGGTGAAGTAGAGAAAGTAGTTGAAGAACGATTTCATTTCAAAGTAGAAGATCATCGTTTAACGTTCCATGGTATTTGTCAAAAATGTAGAGAAGGTGAAACTCATGCAACGTAATTTGGATTATTTTGTGGATTCATTGGCAATTCAAGGATTATCTCAAAATACGGTGATGAGTTATCAAAGAGATTTAATGAAATTTTTACCAATTTTTGAAAGAACAGCAGATTCGAGATTGGAAAGAGGTCGATTATTCTCTAATTGTTTTATTTTTACAAGACTTAAAAACAGGATGGTTATGACAAGTTCTACCAGTAGGATGATTAGTTGTCTTATTCTTTAAATTTTTACAACAGGAACAATTAGTGGAAACAAATCCAGTACAACCACTGAAAGTTCTAAAAAGAGTAAGACGTTACCAAAAAGCATTAACGGTTGATGAAGTGACACAAGTATTAAATTCCTGTGATACTGCACGGTATTAGGATTAAGAGATAAGGCTATGTTAGAACTCTTTATGCAACGAGGAATGCGTGTTAGTGAGTTAATTACTTAAAACTAAGTGACTTACATTTAGAATTGGGATTTCTTCAAACGATTGGTAAAGAAATAAACAAAGAATTATTCCTATTGGACAAGCAGCCACTAATTGGGTTCAGCATTATTTAACTTATGCAAGAGTGGTGTTAGAGCAGGAATCAAATCCAGTGGAATATTTGTTTTTAAATCACCGTGGAAATGGATTTACTAGACAAGGATTTTTGGAAAAATTTAAAGAAAATTGTACAAGAAGCAGGCGTTCATAAAAGAAGTAAGTCCCACACATTGCGTCATTCCTTTGCAACGCATATTTTAGAAGCAGGGAGCTGATTTGAGAATTGTACAAGAATTACTTGGACATGAGCGATATTAGTACGACTCAAATTTATACACACTTAACCAAATGAACGAATGAAAGAAATTTATCAACAGGCGCACCCAAGTGCGATAAAATTTATACTAGAAAGAAGAATGTCAGATGAAATTTAAAAGAATTCACGTAATTGTTATGGACTCAGTAGGAATTGAGAAGCACCGGATGCTGCTGCATTTTAATGATGCAGGTTCTCATACATTAGGACATATTTCTGAAGAGTTGGATTAAATGTTCCCAAATATGCAAGCTTATGGATTAGGAAATATTGCTCCATTAAAACTGTACCGCCAGTTGAAAATCCAAAAAGGAAGCTATACTAAATTAGAAGAGTTTTCTGTAGGAAAAAGATACAATGACAGGTCACTCGGGGAATTAATGGGATTAAATATTAAAACTCCATTTTAGAGTATTCCCTGATGGATTCCTCAAGATTTATTAGATAAAATTACAGAATTTTCTGGTAGAAATATTGTATGTAACCAACCCTATAGTGGAACAGCTGTTATTGATGATTTTGGTAAACATCAAAATGGAAACAGGCGATTTAATCGTTTATACAAGTGCTGACCCAGTGTTACAAATTGCTGCTCATGAAGAAATTATTCCATTAGAAGAATTATATCGTATTTGTGAATATACAAGAGAAATTACAAAGATGATCCATATATGATTGGTCGTATTATTGCTCGTCCATATGTAGGAACTCCTCAGGTAACTTCCAACGTCACTTCAAACCGTCACGACTATGCATTAAGTCCATTTGGTCAAACAACATTAGATTTCTTAAAAAGAAAAAGAGGTTTTGATGTTATTTCAATTGGTAAATTAATGACATCTTCAATGGTCAAGGAATTACTGAATTTGTTCGTACGAAAAACAATATGGATGAGTGTCGATAAATCGTAGATATCTTGAAAAGATTTCACTGGAATGAGTTTCTAAAACTTAGTAGACTTCGATGCTGCTTTATGGACACCGTAGATACTCCGTTGGATATGGGAATGCATTAGAAGAATTTGATGCACGTATTCCAGAAATTTTAGAGCATATGCATGCAGATGACTTATTAATTATTACAGCTGACCATGCAGTAATGACCCAACATTCCCAGGAACTGACCATACTGTGAGTATATTCCAGTTTTAGCGAAATTAGCAAATCACTACAACATCCAACACGCTTAACTCAAGGACATTTCTCAGATATTGTTGAAACAATTTCTGAAAAACTTTGGCGTATCTTCAACAGGAAACGGACAAAGCTTCTTATGAATTATACAATATAAATTGTGGAAATTCAATGAGTTCCATTATTGGATTTCCACTTTTTAAATCATCTAAAAAGAGAGGAAAGAGTAGCATGGCTTTATATGATCAATTATTAGAAACAAAACAATTTTTACAAAGTAATGGAGTTCAGAAAAGTATTGATTTTGGACTAATTTTTAGGGTCTGGATTAGAGAATTAGCAACGGAAGTTGAAAATCCAGTTATCTTCGATTACAAAGATATTCCAAACTTCCCAGTATCTACAGTAGTAGGTCACGCGGACGTTTAGTATATGGTGAATTATCTGGTAGTTTTAATTATGGATGGACGTTTTCCACTTTTTATGAAGGATATCCAATGGAAAACACGTTACGTTCCCCACCTGTTTAATGAAATTATTAGAAGTTGAAACAATGATTGTGACAAACTCAGCTGAGGAAGCAATCCAAAACTTCAAACCAGGTGACTTAATGTTAATTACAGATCATATTAATATTACAGGTGACAACCATTAATTGAGCAAATGATGATCGCTTTTGACCTCGTTTCTGATATGTCACATGCTTATCATATCTATGGACAAGAAGTTGTTCGTAAAGCAGCCAAAAGAAGTCGAGCAATTACAAAGGAGTTTATACAGGTTTATTGGCCCAGACTTATGAAAACACCAGCGGAAGTTCGTATGGTACAAGTATTAGGTGGAGATGCAGTTATATGTCAACGGTTCCTGAAGTTATTATGTGAACCATTCAGGAATTAAAGTCATCGGTATTTTTGTATTAGCAAAACTTAGCAGCAGGATTACAAGCAAACTTAAACATGAGGAAGTTGTAGAAACAACTCAACGTGTAAAAAGAATCATTTAAAGGTTTAGTTCGTAAAAGTCATTGAAATTTATTAATTAGAATAGAGTAGAGAAAGTGGATGCGTTAACGCTACGAATTGGGGAAATTTGAAGGCCCAATGGATTTGTTATTACATTTAATTAAAAGAGATGAAAATTGATATCTATAACATTCCAATGGTGGAATTAACGCATCAATATTTATCCTATATTCATTCCATGCAAGAAATGGAAATTAGAAGTAGCTACGAGTATTTATTAATGGCAGCAACTTTATTAGAAATTAAAAGCAAGAATGCTTTACCGAAACCAAAAAGTGGAAATCGATGAAAGTAGAAGTAGAAGAAGATCCACGGGGATGAGTTAGGTTGAAAAATTAATGTGAATATAAGCATTCCAAGAAGGTGCTAAAAATTAGAAGAGCTTTCTTTCAAAGAGGTATGTACGAGGAAAAAGAAGCTAGTGATTTATCTGCTCTTCAAGAAATTATTCCATTACAAGAAGGTCAAGTAACGACTCAAGATTTATGGAATGCATATCGCAAGAAGAAATCTTTCGATAAAATGCCTCTCCAAAGCAAAATATTCAACATGAAACACACATACAGTAGAGGAAAATGATGGATTCTGATTTTTAACAAAATTCAAGAAAATCCTCAAAAAGTATTCGATTTGATAAATGTTTTCCTTCGTCATCGTCATGCCATTGTGACAACATTTTGGCGATGTTACAATTAGTAAGCGGAACATAGAAATTCGTTTAGGTACAACATGTCGCCTTATGAAGATATTGTTTTAGAAACTTGCGATAAAGGTGGTGCATTTAGTGAATAATTACTTTAGCAGCAACTCAAGCTTTATTATTTGTAGCAGGATGATGGCTTTAACACTAGAAGAAATTAGTTATGTCGTTGGTATTGATAAAACGGCAGTTCGTCAACTATTGGAAGAATTAATGGAACAATTAAAAAGATGAAACAAGTGGTTTAGAATTGATTTTAACGGCGCAACGTTATAAATTTGTGACGAAAAGCATCGTTAAAACCCTATCTGAAAAATATGCTGCTTTCCCATTTTCCTCAATTATCTAGTGCAGCCTTGAAAACATTGGCGATTATTGCTTATAAACAACCAATGTCAAGATTAGAAGTTGAAAGTATTCGTGGAGTTCAATGTAGTGGAGCGATTCAAAAATTATTGTTAAGAGATTTAATTGAAGAAGCGGGTCGAATGGATAGTCCAGGTCGTCCAAAAATTATATCGTACGACTACTTATTTTTATGGATTATTTTCGGATTAGAAAACATTGGATCAATTGCATCAGATGTTGAATCATTACTAGAATTAAACCAAGAAGAAAGGAAGCAATTATTTTAAAAATAATGAAGACTTATTTGCAGAATTAGAACAACGCATCAAGACGAAGAAACCATTTTCGCAAGGGAAAGAAGGAGTATCTAGTGGAAAGATTACAAAAGTTATGGCACATGCCGAATTGGCATCCGTAGAAAATGCGAAAGTCTTTATTGAAGAAGGTCGTGTCAGTAAATGGTACAGTTGTGAGAGAATTAGGATATAAAGTATCTCAATCAGATAAAATTGAAGTAGATGGCATTCCGATTTATAAAGAAGAGCCTGTTTTACTTTATGTTTTATAAAACCAAAATCTGGTATTATCAAGTGTAAATAGATGATAGAGGACGCACGGTTACTAGGATTATTTTAAAAGAGGTCCCTCAACGTGTCTATCCAGTAGGAAGATTAGACCATGATACAACAGGATTGATTTCTTTATTAACGAATGATGGAGAATTTGCGAATTTAATGACGCATCCAAAACATCATGTTGAAAAGAAATATATTGCTAAAGCAAAAGGTGTTCCAACACCACGCCATATGAGACAATTAGAAAGAGGCATTTGGATTGATGGCAAGAAACTTCTAAAGCAGTTAGCCAAAATTATTATCCGTTGATACTGATACAGGGATTGTTTCTTTAACGATTCACGAAGGTTGGAATCACCAAGTAAAGAAAATGTTTTGAAGCGGTAGAATTACCTGTTCAAAAATTAAAACGTGAAGAATTCGGATTTTTACATTAGAAAATTTAAGACCGGAGATTATCGTGAACTTCGTGCCTTTGAAGTTCATTACGTCTCGTTTAGCATGAGATTTACTTTAGGTGAGATGAATTAACTATTTCGTATTTCAGGAAGCCACCACCGTTGGTGAGGATATAATGATTCGGTTTATGTAATACAGCCACTACTGTAATAGGGTAGGGTAGTATAGTATGTAAATCCAATGTTTTAAACAAAGATTCGAAAACACTAATAAAATAGATAAATATATAATGACAAGAGTAAACCTTTGTCTGAGGAATTTTCTACCAGCTGAGGTGCGAACAATATGATTGATTTGCCAATTCAAAACGACATCACAAGAAGAAACGATGAAAATCGCGAGAATTATTAGCAAAAAGATGCCTTTTCCTAACAGTACGATTACTTTGTCTGGAGATTTAGGAGCTGGCAAAACGACTTCTACAAAAGGATTTTCGCTTTAGGTTTCAGGACATTGCCATCGGGGCCATCAAAAGTCCAACCTATACATTTAATACGTGAGTATGGCAAAAGGTCGCTTTTGACCTTTATTTTAGCGGAGTGTACCGTATTGAAAGAAAGTGGAGGAGCAAGGAAATAGGTTTTAGAAGAATATTTTCATCGTGAAGGTGTTATCATGGTGAATGGGCGAATTTTATCGAAGAAGAATTACTCGATGAATCGATTAATTATTTCATTGAACAAACTTTCTTTACGACTCGTACGATTACACATGATTGCTAATTGAGAAGAACATGAAAATTGGTTAACTCAATTTGAAGGTTGGTGGACAAATGAAAGAGAAAGTTGAATTAGAAAATTGAAGTAGTCTCTGTAGAGGATGCAGAAGCTTAATTGAATATACAAAAAGTTGGAAAAAGAAACAAATAAGCTTTTGGGTGAAGAAGGGTTAGAGTTAAGTATCCAACAAGAAGAGTTATATATTCAATCTGTTTTAGAAAAGTGATAATCAAATGATGCTATTTGCAAAAATTAGGACAAGAAATTATTGCAGTCGTTTCTAATTGGTGGGAATTCTAAAAAGAAAAATTCCAAAATATGTGGGTGAATTAGGTACTAGTATTTTAAAAGGAATATTAGCAAGGTCTCGAAGTGCCTTAATCGAAAGAATTATTGTCATGGGCAAAAAGACTATTCACCCTCTGAAAAATTAAAATTAGCAGTTGTTAAAGAAAATGTTGCAGCTATTGTTTTATATAAAAGTTTAGATTTGAAGTAGTAGCGATTGAGAAAAAGAAATGAAAGTAAATGGTCAATATCATGATGTCATTCAAATGGCCTATTTTTGTAGAAAAAGGAGAATACATGAAAGTCGGAATTATTGCAGCGATGGAAGAGGAGAAACGTCTTCTATCTGAAGAAATGACAATTGAAAACAGGAAGTATTGCAGGATGGACATTTTAGAAGGAACTTTAAATGGAGTTTCGATTGTTCTAGTGCAATCTGGTATTGGAAAAAGTAATGTCCAGTGTAACAGCTGCTTTATTAATTCATCATTTTAATGTAACCCTTAGTGATTAATACAGGATCAGCGGGTGGATTTGGGAACAGAAATGAATATTGAGATATTGTAGTTACATACAGAATTAGTATATAGCGATGCAGATGTAACAGCCTTTTCACTGAATATGGTCAAATGCCAGGAATGCCTGCACGTTTTCCAAGCGCAAGTAATTGAAGATGACGTGATTGAGGAAATTCAATCTAGAATTAAAGTTATCTGTGTTTAAAGGCTTAGTAGTTTCAGCAGATAGTTTTATTCATCGTGAAGATCAACGTTTATTTATTTTAAACATTCTCTGATGTTTTAGCAACAGAGTCGGAAGGAGCTATCTATTGCGCAAGCTTTGTTATGCATTGCAAACTCCAGTAATTGTTGCAGAGCCATCTCGGATATGCCTGAAAAAGGAACCTCAGCAGTTGATTTTGTGACATTTATTGTAGAAGCAGGTCGAATAAATCAGCACTGATTGTTCATCAATTATTACATCATTTAAAAAGAAGCTTAATGATTAGGGAGTTCTCGTGTTAAATATTGAGTTGTTGGGATTGGTGCGATTGCACAAAAAGCCTATTTACCAGTAATGCGTTCGATTGGTAATGTATGGTATATGTGTACTAGAAATGTTGAAGTTTTACAACGAGAATCAAAACTATTAGGACGTTGTATTCCATGTAGTAGTGTGAAGAATTATTACAGTTTGATTTAGATGGGGTCATGATTCAAGTGTCTCAACAGATGCCCATGTAGAAGTTGCAAAGCAACTTTTTAGAAAAAGGAATTCTGTCATATTTAGATAAACCGATTGCTCCTAGTTATGAAGAAACGCTTGAATTGTATCTGATTAGCAAAAAGAAAATCAAACTTTTCTTAACTGCTGGATTTAATCGCCGTTTTGCTCCAAAAAGTAGTGAAATTAAAAAATGTTGCTCATAAGAAGAGAATTACTACAGAGAAAAATTGTACACATCCAAGTTTTGATAATCGAACTCGTATTCGATGTTTTTATTCATCCATTGATACAGCGTTATTTTCTAATGGATGAAAAACCAAAACGTGGGTCTATTTTATTATAAGAAAAACTCGTGGCGTTATTGAACAATGTACGATGATGGAAAATGAGGAACAATCAGTCATTGTGATGATGAATACAGAATCTGAGCGAATCTTGAAAGAATTCGAAGTTCAAGCAGAAACAGGCACTTTTCATTACAAAATTTAACAGACTTGACCATTTATCAAGGTGGAGAAGAAATTAAAGATCATTTTTCATCATGGGATTCTACTTTTATATAAGAGAGGATTTGAGAGTATTGTTCATTCCTTTGATTATTGCTTCAAACTCAAGGTGAAAACCCAGTTTCTCCTATTTCTAGCTTATTAAGTCATTTTATTTATGAGAGATTACATACGCAAAAAGCATCTGAAGGCTTTTTATCATTTGACGTAGAAACTGGATGAATAGTATCATTAAAAAGATATTGCTATAATAGGAGAGAATAAGATGAAAAGATTGGTGGAAAGAGTATTCTCCAGAAGTAAAAGTATGTTTCCATGAACCTTTATATATACTTTACTAAAACAGGTGGAGAAGCGGAATGTTTAATTTTTCCAAGAGATAAAACACATGAAACAGCAAAAATTATTAAAGCTCTACAAGAAAAACAAATTCCTATTACAGTACTAGGAATGCGAGTAATGTTATTGTTAGAGATGGTGGTATTAGCGAGCGGTTATTTTATTAAATGAAATGACTGCTATGAAAGTAAATAGGAAATAAAATTTCAGCAGAAGCTGGTGTGCCTTTTAATTTGAAGTGACAAGATGCAGCATTAGAACATTCGTTAACAGGATTAGAATTCGCATGGTATCCCAGGAAGAAGTGTTGGGGGAGCCATGCTAAGTGAATGCAGGTGCTTATGGCGGAGAAGTTTGCGAAGTTGTTGAACATGTCGATGTTGTGACTCGTACTGGTGAAATCAAACGTTTAACGAATGAAGAATTAAAGTTTTCTATATCGTCATAGCGCCCTACAAGAAAGTGGAGATTTAGGTGATTGATGTTTGCTTTGAATCTAAGTCCAGGGAAAAGTGGAATCAATTGAAGCTAAAATGGAAGAATTAACCCATTTACGTGAAAGTAAACAGCCATTAGAATATCCTCCTTTGTGGAAGTGTGTTTAAACGCCCGGAAGGTCATTTTTACCGGAAAATTAATCCAAGATGCAGGACTTCAAGGGTTCCAAATTGGTGGCGCTCAAGTGTCTAAAAACATGCAGGGTTTATTGTAAATATTGATCATGCAACAGCTACAGATTATTTAGCGGTGATTCAACATGCTCAAGAAGTTGTGGCCTGAACACCCAAGTAGCACTTGAACCAGAAGTGAAAATTATTGGTGAAGAGTCAAAAATAGAGGAGATGATGAAAGAAAGATAAATGCACACACAGTGATCTCTTCTACATCGTTTCATTAATTGTTTTAGTTCTTAGTTATCACCATGCGTAGGAAATTATATTACCTATTTTTGAAGGAGTGGAGATTAACTTCTATATTTTACTCGGCGATTGTGGCTGGTTTGCAGGTTCGTTATTTGCTGCAGTTGTTGGTGTTTCAACGATTTTAATTGATTTATTATTAGGAACGACAGAGCAATGGATTGCGATCACGATTTCTGTAGGGATGCTTGGATATGTGTGTGGTTTGAGGCATTCGATCGTAAGTCATTTTAGCGGGTACTTTTCTCGTCATGATGCTTTGCGTTTTAATGTGATTCAAGTGGTTGCGGAATGTGATTATGGTTTGATTTTACCGACTTTAGAGGGTCTTTTTCTCATCAAGCTCTACGCCAGTTGTTTTTATTAACTGGTTGATTTTAGTATGATTAATTCAATTTTGATTGCCATTTTCGCAACAGCTTTTGTTTTTAAATTAATTGCGAATCGTGTGGAAAAGAATTAAAGAATACTATTTTAAATAATTTGCTAGTCAATAAAGAATCAAAAAGTTTCCTAATTAGCTAGGACGCCAGCAGCTTCGCGATGCGGAATCTCATGGCTAAAATTTGAGTCTAAGGTCTCATTCCTCTGTAATAGAAATGCTGAAAAGCATTTTCTATTACTAAAAGCTAAAAAGGAAAATTTTTGTATTCTTTATTTTTATATAACCTATAAGAATGTAACGATGAGAAAACTAAACGAAATTCAATAAAGAAATAAAAATAATATAGCTGAGGTGATAGAATTGCTGAATAGCGATTCTATCACAAAAGGAAAAATTTGAGACCAAGGCCCAAATTTTAGCCATGAGACCGTGAGGTCTGCTGGCGTCTAGCTATACGAAAAATTATCCTTTCTTTTTCTACGCTCCAAAACTTTTTCTCTTGCTTATTGTTAGAAATCGTGTTCTAATAAAAAGACAAGCACATTCAATTTAGAAATGGAGGTCATTTCATGACAAAAGAATTTAACAGTTTTACACTCGTAGAACAAAACCATTACCAGATATCCGTTGCGATTACTATTTATACAAACATGACAAAACAGGCGCTCAAGTCATGTACTTAAAAACAGATGATGACAACAAAGCATTTCTCCATCGCATTCCGTACACCGCATAACCAGTGACAACGGGTGCGCGTATTATCGAGCACTCCGTATTAAACTCGGATCATACCCAAACGAAAAGAACCATTCGTAAGAATTATTAAAAAGGTTCTCTCTAAAACATAAACATGGACGTTCTCTGATAAAACCATGTATCCAGTAGCTTCTGAAGAAATCAGATTTCGAGAATTTAATGGACGTTTATTTAGATGCAGTACGTTTTATCCAAATCTTTATCAAACCCACAAAGTTTTAATGCAAGAAGGATGGCATTATCATTTTAGAAAATAAAGAGGATGAATCACGTATACAAGGCGTTGTTTTATAACCGCGACGAAGGAGCATTTTCTCAAACTAGAATCAAGAGATTAAACCGTCTAGTTGAACCAACATTATTCCTCGACACATTTTATAAACATATTTCTGGAGGAATGCCAGTTTCTCAAATTCCAACACTAACACTAAAGAAAAATTCATTAATTTCCATCAGGCGATAATATCCTTACCCAAGTAATGCTCGGAGTAACTGTAGCAGGAATTTAGATTTATCAAAAGCAATGGAACAATTATCAGAATACTTTGATGCGTTTTGAAGCAAAAAGAAGTTCCATTTGTAGGATACCAACAAGAACCATTTTACAAGTGTTAAAGAACTAACAAGTACGTATTCTGTTTCTAAAGGAGACTCAACTGAGAATAAAACATTGTTAGAATATGCTTGGCTAAGGCGAACAAGTACCAATGGTGAAGAAGGAATAGCTTTTAGTATTTTAGATGAATTACTATTAGGTAGTAATACAGCACCATTGAAAGAAAGCTTTTATTAAAAGCAAATATTGGTAGTGATGTTATGGGTGGATATTCTGCTTACCTATTCTCCAACATTTGAGAGTTGTTTTTAAAGATACAGATGCTGATAGAGACAATTTGTTCAAATTATTCAACAGGAATTACAACGTTTAGTGAAAGAAGGAATTTCTAGAAGCGATTCAAGCTGCTTTTAAATAAACAGCTTTCCGTTATAAAAAGAATTAACAGCTTTGGAAGGTGAGTACACCAAAAGGTGATGCATGGAATGAATGCTTTAACAAGTTGGTTATAAGGATGGAAGTCCATATGTATCATTTGAATACCAACAATATTTTAGATGCCATTCAAGCTAAAGTTGAAGAAGGTTAGTTTTGAAAATATCATTCAAAAATATTTATTAGACAATACTCATGCTGCTATCATTACTTTAAAACCAGAACCAGGTTTATTAGAAGGAAAAAGCAGAATTAGCTATTAGCAGAGTACAAATCAAGTCTAAGTGAAGAAGAATTAGATCAATTAGTGGAAAACAACTCAAAAATTAATCGAAAGACAAGAACTCTCCTGATAGACCAGAAGATTTCTAGCAAAAATTCCAACACTATCCATTGATGATATTCAAAAGAAAGCAACTCATTATCCATTAACCGTTGAAGAAGGAAAAGATATGCTGACTTTCTTACATTATGAAGACTTTACAGCAGGTATTTCATATGCGAAATATTTCTTTTCGACATGAGAGGGATTAAAACCTGAAGAAATTCCGATAGCTGCTTTTGTCACTGAATTATTAAGGGTGAAATTAGTACAAAACATTTTTGCTGATGAAGACTTAAAATACGGAGATGGATTTCTATGCAGGTGGAATTTCTACAAATGCTTTTTGTCATGACAGAAGATGTTGCGAAAAATGTGTATTATCCATTCTTCACAGTTTCAGGAAAAAGCACTTGTCACAATATTTACAAAATTAATTGAATTGGTGGAAGAAATTGTCTTCCGTTCAAAACTGGAAGATTATGATAAGATTAAAGAACTGTTATTAAATACAAAAGCTAATTTAGAAATGCACATGAATTATGCTTCGCATACCATTGCTGTACGTCGATTAGAATCATACTATTCAGAAGGCGCAAAATATGCTCAAGCATTAGAAGGTATTGATTACTATGATTATATTTCTGATTTAGTGAAGCATTACGATGAGAGAAAAGAAAGCTTTAGTCAACAATTGATTGCTGTACTTCGTCATATCTTAAATATTCATGGAGTGATGCTGCATTTGTCGGAAGTAAAGAAGATTTTTGAACAATTTAAAGCTTTATCTCAATCGTTCTTCCAACACTTATCACAAAGTAGTGACACCACAACCATTTATAACTCCTGTTGAAGTATTGAATGAAGGATTTAAGACTGCTCAAGAAATTCAATATGTAGCAAAAGGGTACAATCAAACATTACTAGGATTTCCATTTGAAGGATCTAATGCATTCTTACAAACGGTTTTTAGGATTAGATTATTTATGGAATACCGTTCGTGTTAAAGGTGGAGCGTACGGTGGAATGAGTGTGATTGGTGGAAAAAGGTGAAGTAGTCTGCTGTGTCATACCGTGATCCAAACTTAGTAGAAACTCTAAAAACTTATGATGAGTCAAGTACAATATTTAGAAAATTACAATCCATCAAAAGAAGAATTTGAGAAAATCTCATTGGAACATTTAGTAGTATTGATCGTCCACTTTCTGCAAATCAAAAAGGAAATATTGCCTTTACTCATACTTTTACTCATGTGACAAATGAACTTGTTCAAAAGACTCGAGATGAAGTTTTTAAATGTAACACCAGAAAAGTTCGTTCATTTTGCACCAACAATGGAAAAAGTATTAGCTCAAAAATGCTTTTGTAGTAGTGGGTAATGATGTGAAAATTGAACAAAATAAAGAAATTTTTCAAAAACGATTCGTTCATTATTTAATGATTAATTGTTTGATTTAATTTCAAGTATCGCTAAAAGAGGAATTTTTCTGGCTCTTTGTCAAATAGGGTTGATGAAACAATTTTAGTGAAGGAATTAAGCAGCGTCAGGTTGCTTAATTCCTTTCTAGTTGTTGGAGTAAATAGTTTAGACATTAGTAGAATTCTATTTCTAAAATGAGTGAAACTAGTGTAACCATAGGCATTTCTTTTAAGTACTTTAATCTTGTTGTTTATTCCTTCAATAGGTCCGTTTGAAAGTGTTAGATACTCACAAGTATTTTTGTAAATACGGCAAAAACTTCTAAATGTTTGTAGAACACGATTTAATCCATCAGACAGATGTTTTGTTTGTACATGCATCAATTCTTCTTTGAATTCAATGAAGTTTCGCTCCTTAAAAGCTTCTCTTAATTGATGTACTGTTTCATATTCTGGTTTAAGTGAAGGTACTTCTTGTAATCATAATCTACAATTCCTTGAGAATGTGTTAACCAATCGAATAATCTGTATAGCTGTAGTGATAGGATTGAAGGTCATCTCGATTTTTAAGATTAGTTTCAGTAACGTTTTAATTTATTATAAAGACGTCTGTCTTTATAGCGTACTTGATTCATTTTTCTTGTTCTTGTCTTGTTTAATTCTCTATTTAAAGCTTGAATAATATGGAATGGATCAATGATACTTTTAGCCTTAGGGAATAAACGTTTAATAACTTCAATGTATGGAGCATATATATCAATCGAAATGGTTTTTAACATTTAAGCGAGTTTGTAGAGGAAACTGATTGAAATAGCGAACTAAATTCTCCATTTTTCTATCTTGAACAACATCAACAAGTTGATGAGTAATGGCATCACAATAAGTAAAACTCATACTAGCTTCAGCTGAAGCTACAGACTTAAACTCATCCCAACACATATGTTCAGGCAACTCATTTAAAAGGCTTAATTCTGAGAGAATCAGCAGTTTTCATTGACCACTCTACGAACAGTATGAACAGAAACGTTCATTTCTTTAGCGATATGAGATTCAGAAACTGTTTCATAAGCTTTGACTTTAATTTCATTTTTACATTTTTAGAAATAAAAGCATTAAGTTCAACGATACTAGTTGTATCAGCAGTAAAACTATGAGAGCATTCACGACAGAAGAAACGCTGTTTTCTTAATTTAAGAAAAGCAGGCAATCCAGAAACAGGATTAAGCGTAATTCTAGAAGTACGAGTACCATTTTTTTACAATAGAAAAATCACGATTTACGCAACCACAGTTAGGGCAAGCATCTGGGCAATAGGTATAGGTAGCGAAGAAAAACAGGCTTTTTCTTTTTAAAATACACTTCTTCCACATTATTTTTCCCATTTTACATTTTTATCTTTGATTTGTAGCACGACTTCTTGTATAAGTAGTCATAGGGGTTTTCATCTCCTCTTAAATAGTTTGGACGCTTTTAATATAAGGGATGAAGCCCTTTTTGTATGTCTACTAAAATAGGGTTGGTGGATTTTCTCCATCAACCCTATAAATTAAGAACCAATTTTTCTATTCAGTAGAAATTCTCTTTTATGTTGCAAAAATTTTTATATTGCTAGAGTGTGCAATTTAGGATTTTGTTTGAGTTTTATGAGTTTAATTATACAATGGCAAAGTGAGAGTTTAAGAAAAGGGATTTACAGTAAAATGAAAATTAAGAAATATCGCATTATCATTATCTGCGTTAGTATTATTCACTTTACCAACGGTAGGCGCTCAAGAAGAAAAAGCTCCACAAGGTAAAGGGTGGCAAACAATTAATGGACAACAATATTTTTATAAAAGAAGATGGATCAAAGTTACGTTTTTCATGGATTGATCGTTCGTATGTAGATAAAGACTGCAAAAAGTAGTTGGCTCTTTTTATTTATGATGAAAATTACAAGTCTTATTTTTATTTGAAAGCAGATGGAAATATGCTGAAAATCAATGGTTAGAAATGGTGGCAAATGGTACTATTTCAAAGAATGGGGCTATATGGCTAAGAGTGAATGGAAAGGGGAATTACTATTTAAATCCAAGTGGTGCCATGGCAAAAAGAATGGATTTACGATAATAAATATAGTTACTTACTTTCTATTTGAAAGCAGATGGAAAATATGCTGATAAAGAATGGATTCAAGATGGAAATAAATGGTATTACTTACTATCAGGTGGTTACTTAGCAACTCGTCAATGGGTCAGTGATTATTTTGTGAACGGTGAAGGGCTATGATGGCAAAAAGAATGGTTATTTGATCCACAATATAATGCGATGTTCTATTTAAATGTTGATGGGAAATATGCACGCAGTCAATGGGCTCAAATTGATGGAAAATGGTATTATTTCAAGGCGAACGGTGCTAGAGCTAGAAAAAGAATGGGCAGGTAATTATTATTTAGGTGAATCTGGCGTAATGGCAACAGGAGTTGTAACGGTTGGAGATACGAAATATACACCCTTCTCAGATGACAGGGTGAGAATTCAAAAACAAGAACGATTAGAATGGGGGTTGGGTTCAAAAGAATGGTCAACGTTATTTCTAAAGTCGTCGTCAAGAACAAGTGGGCGGAAGTGATGCGAAGAAAAGTTATCGATGTCAGTGAACATAATGGAAAAATCCAAAATTGGAGTCAAGTTATTAGAGATAATGGAATTGATGGAGTAATTGTTCGTTTAGGGTATTATAGCATATGACGAAGATAAACAATTAGCATATAATATTAAAGGAATTAAACCCGCTTAGGAGTTCCCTTATAGGAGTCTATTTATATACTTATGCTGAAAATGAATCAGATGCAGAATTAGAAGCGAAACATACCATTAAATTAATGGAAAAATATCATATTCAACCAAGTTGCCAATTTATTATGATGTTGAAAATTGGGAATATGTGAATAAAACAAAAGCTGCACCTAAAGATACAAAAACATGGGTGAAAATTGTAAATAAATATATGGAAACCATGCATAAAGCTGGTTATACGAATGTGAGAATTTATAGTTATAGACATTTATTACAAACACGTTTAAATCATCCAGATATTTTTAAAAATATGTGGACTGGGTAGCTGCTTATACAGATGCATTAGATTGGAATAACCCACATTATTCAGGCTCTAAAGGTTGGCAATATACTTCAAGCGAATATTTAAAAAGGTATTAGTGGAAAAGTAGACGTTAGCGTTTGGTATTAATGAATTTAAAAATATGAAAAATCAGACATAAGTCTGACTTTTAGTGATGACAACAATGACATTGACCTGGTATACAAGTACAAACAAGATTTTCAGGTGCATCGATTTCTTTCTCTTGTAATAATTTTTGTAATTGATGAATATCGTATTTGGATAATTTAGCTTTTTGAATGAGTAATGATAATAATACACCTTGTTTTTGACAAACATGACTTAATAATTCATCACATTCTAAATCTAATAGTTCTTCTTCTGTTAAAGTTGCGACGTATTGATAGGGTCTTTTGGAAGTTGTGATGATAAATTCTAAAAGACGATTGATAAGAGTTTTAATCGTAGCAGCTTGCCAATTAAAAATTTGTAGCTAATGCTTCAATAATAAAAAGTACCTGTGCATTTTTGGGTTTGCCCATATTACGCGAAGTACTTGTCTTTCTGAAGCGCTAATAGTATGAGAAAGTGTCATTTTTGTCTCCTTTTCTTTGATATTTATTAGTGTAAATCTGAAAAATCTCTTTGTCAATATATTGATAAAAGACGAATTTTTGTTACTATATTTTGTGTTTGCTTTTTGTGAAATACTAAATATAGAATGTTTTTGAATTGATATAAGACTGGAAAGTAGATATAATAAGGGGGTATGAAAATAGAGGAGTAAGTATGAAAGTAGTATCATTGACGGGGCAGACGAGAAGATTTGTTCAAAATTGGAGTTACCAACTGTAGAAATTACACCACAAAATGTATTCCAAACAATGGATGAACCATATATAATTGTTAGTCCCACTTTATGATATGGAAGTATTTGAATATTTTCAAGATTTTATTGAAACAGATGATAACAAGCTTTATTAAAAAGGAGTAGCTGGATCTGGAAATCGAAATTTTTAATACTTCTTTTTGTTCGACGGCAAAATTGATTTCTTCTACTTATGAGAGTTCCATCTAGTTGCATTGTTTTTGAGTTTCATGGAACTCAAAAAGACGTAACTATAATAAAGGAAAAGGTGAGCGAACTTGGATAGTCCAAAATTAATTAGTAAATCTCGAGAAGTAACATATTTTTCATTAAATAATGGATTGAACCGTCCGGTTGATGGGAAAATTCCTTTACATAAGGATAAAGACAGTACGTGCATTCTTCTTAGAATATGTCAATCCAAACACGGTATTTTTCTATACACTAGATGAAAAGATTAGATTATTTAATTGAGCACGATTATTTAGAAGAAGAGTTTTTAAATAAATATGACCGTGAATTTGTTAAAAAGCTTAATGCAAGAAATTTATAAGAAAAATTCCGTTTTCGTTCATTTATGTCAGCATTTAAGTTTTATAAGCAATATGCTTTAAAAACAAATGATGGAGAACGTTATTTGAGAACGTTTTTGAAGATCGATATCGTCTTTAATGCTTTTATTTTTAGCAGATGGGGATGAACAATTAGCTAGAGATTTAGCTGAAGAAATGATTCATCAACGTTATCAACCAGCGACACCAACATTTTTAAATGCCGGAAGAAAACGTCGTAGCGAATTAGTATCTTGTTTCTTGATTCAAACAACAGATGACATGAATAGTATTGGATCGTACGATTAACTCTGCATTACAACTTTCTAGAGGTGGTGGGGAGTTGGTGTAAGCTTATCAAACGTTCGTGCAGCTGGAGACCCAATTAAGAAAAATTGAAAAATAGCTTCTAGCGGGGTTGTTCCAATTATGAAATTATTAGAAGATAGTTTCAGTTATTCAAATCAATTAGGACAACGTAATGGTGCAGCTGTTTATTTAAATGTGTTCCACCCAGATATCGTATCTTTCTTATCGACTAGAAAACGCAGATGAAAAAATTCGTGTTAAAACATTATCATTGGAGTTAGTAGTTCCAGATAAGTTTTATGAATTAATAAAATGACGATATGATGTATTTATTTAGTCCATATGATGTGGAACGTATTTATGGGGTTCCTTTCTCTTATGTAGATATTACAAAAGAGTGTGAAAATATGGTGAATAATCCAGAAATTCGCAAAATCAAAATTACGTGCACGTGATTTAGAACAAGAAAATTAGTAAATTACAACAAGAATCTGGTTATCCATATATTGTAAATATTGATACAGGTCAATAATGCAAATCAATTGATGGAAAAATCATTATGAGTAACTTGTGTTCAGAAATCTTTACAAGTACAAAGTCCTTCAGTGATTAATAATGCGCAAGAATACGAAGTGCTTGGAACGGATATTAGTTGTAATTTTGAGGTTCTACAAATATTGTGAATTTAATGCAATCACCTGATTTTGAACGTTCGATTGAAGTAGCAGTTCGTGCATTAACATGTTGTCACAGATCACTCAAGCATTGATGCAGTTCCAACTGTAAAAATGGAAATCAAAAAGCTCGTACTAATTGGTTTAGGAGCAATGGGGATTACATACATTCTTTGCGTTAAATCAAATGGAATATGGTTCACCTGAATCAATTGAAGTAACAGATTTATACTTCCGTCTGATTGAATTTCTATACATTAAAAAGCAAGTCATAAAATTGCGAAAAGAACGTGGCGTAACTTTCGATGGATTTTGAAAAATCTGCTTATGCATCAGGAACTTATTTTGATGCTTATACGAGAGTCAGATGTTAAAATTAAATCTGAAAAAGTAAAAGAAATTTGTGAGCTTACCAATTCCAACTGCGGAAGATTGGAAAGTCAATTAAAAGCAGATGTAATGGCAGACGGACTATATCATCAAAATCGTCTAGCGATTGCTCTAAACAGGCTCAATCAGTTATGTAAATGAAACAAGTGCGAGTTTACATCAATTACTCGTTTAATTGAAGAACGTCAAGAGAAGAAGACTGGTAAAACGTATTATCCAGCACCATTCTTATCAAATGAAACATTACCATATTATAAATCAGCTTATGATATTGATATGCGTAAAGTGATTGATAGTATGCATGCTGCACAAAACATATCGACCAAGGAATGAGTTTAACATTATTCATGCGTTCTGAATTACCAGAAAGGACTTATATGAATGGAAAAATGGACGTACAAGCAAAATGACAACAAGAGATTTAAATATCTTGAGAAACTATGCTTGGAATAAAGGAATCAAATCGATTTATTATGTTCGTACATTTACAGAAAATAATGATGAAATTGGAAGTAAGCGGTTGCGAAAGTTGCAGTATTTAATTCAAAAAGGAGACTTATCATGAGTGAGAAAACGATATTTTTAATGAGATTTTTGTCACAAGGCTTCTGCACCAGTAGCTTATTATAAACAAATCGACTGGAACCAAGTAGAAGATATGATTGACAAAAATGACATGGGAAAAGTTAACCGAGCAATTTTGGTTAGATACTCGTATTCCTGTTTCAAATGACTTAGATGACTGGAGAACATTATCCCCAGCTGAAAAAGATGTTGTAGGGAAAGTATTTGGAGGATTGACTTTATTAGATACATTGCAATCTGAAGAAGGTGCAAGTCTGATGAAAGACTATGTTCGTACACAACATGAAGAAGCAGTATGGAATAATATTCAATTTATGGAATCTGTTCATGCCAGAAAAGTTATTCAACGATTTTCAGTACGTTACATACAAAAAGCTGAAATCGAAGAAATTTTTGAGTGGACAAATAATAATGAGTTTTTACAATATAAAGCTCAAAAATTAATGAAATTTATCAAAGTAGAGATGCACTAAAAATGAAAGTAGCTTCAACGATGTTAGAAACATTTTTATTCTATAGTGGCTTCTTTACACCATTGTATTATTTAGGAAACAATAAATTAGCCAATGTGGCGGAAATTATTAAATTAATTATTCGTGATGAATCTGTTCACGGAACTTATACAGGCTATAAATTCCAACAAGGATACAATGAATTACCTTTAGAAGAACAAGAAACTCTTAAAATGTGGGTTTATCAATTATGTTTAGAATTGTATCAAAAATGAAGTGAAGTATACACAATCAATTTATGATCAAGTTGGTTGGACTGAAAAAGTAAAAGTATTCATTCGTTATAATGCGAATAAGGCTTTACAAAATTTAGGGTTTTGATCCATTATTCCCAGATACAGCTGAAGATGTGGATCCAATTGTGATGAATGGTATTTCAACAGGTACAAAGTAATCATGACCTGCTTCTCTCAAGTGGGGAATGGTTATTTACTTGGAACAGTAGAAGCCATGGAAGATGATGATTATTCTAAATGGATGTGAATAAATAAAGACTTTTATGCAGTGCATGAGGGTCTTTATTTGTGTTGAGGGACTTTAAGTCGGTTGATATAAATGGTACTATGAGAATATAGATGTTAAGATTTACAGGAATAGAAAATTCTAGAAGGAGTGGTATAAATGGGTAAAAAGTCTGTAGCGATTATAGGAGACAATGAATATAAGAAGTTTCTTTTCAGATTTAAAGGAAAAAGTTAAGTAGTCAATTAAAAAGCAGCTGTAAAGTTAATTACGAGTTACTGGACTTGTATTGGAATTTAGGCAAGGAAATAGTAGAAAAACAAAAAGAGTATTCTTGGGGAGATAGTTTTTAAAACTATTGAGCAGTGATTTAAGAAATGAATTCCCGGATGTGAAAGGTTTCTCGACTGAAAATTTAAAGCATATTAGATATTGGTATACCTTTTATAAAATTATCTAATTGGGTTTACAATCTGCAACCCAATTATCGGATATTGAAAAAGATAAAAAGTATTCCTTGGGGACACAATCAAAGGATTATGTATAAGTGTAAAGATGTTAATGAGGCTTTGTTTTTATATAGACAAAACCATTGAAAACGGTTGGAGCAGAATAGTTCTAGAACATCAAATTGAGGGTGATTTATATAAAAGAATAGGAAGTGCTGTTACCAATTTTGATAATAGATTCCGGAGATACAATCAGAACTTGCTAAGCAAAACAATTAAAGATCCGTATAACTTTGATTTTCTAACATAAGAGACAAATATGATGAAAGAGAGTTAGAAGAGGCATTAGTTAATCAAATAACCTCTTTTCTTTTGGAATTGGGTACAGGATTTTCTTATATGGGAAAACAGGTTCATATAAAAGTTGGAGAAAGTGATTTCTATATGATTTACTTTTTCTATCATGAAAATTACATTGTTATGTAGTAGCTGAGTTGAAAATAGAAAAATTCAAGCCAGAATTTGCAGGACAACTTAATTTTATGTGACGGCTGTTAATAAAAATATGAGATCAAATAGTGATAATCAGACCATTGGAATATTGATTTGTAGAGATAAAGATAATGTAGTTGCTGGAATATTCACTCGAAAATATCTCTGACAAACCAATAGGAATCAGTAGTATGAAATAAGTAAACCACTTTTGGAGCAAGAATATAAAAGTAGTTTACCGACTATTAAAAGAAATAGAAGATTCAATAAAGAATTAGATTCGACAAATAAAATATGAAATGGTAAATTTTTATTGATTCAATTCCTTATGACTTATAAAGGCGGTAGGGGTTAGAAAAAGCTACCGCTTTTTATAAACCTATATTTATATGGACAAGAATCTAGTGGTCATTGATGATTCCTGATGCTTGTAAAAATGAATAGAGGTAGTAGGTCCCATAAACTTGAATCCTATAAATTCTTACATAATTGTTCTGTAAGTGAAGTCGAAGAAGGAACTTCTTCCATTGTTTTCCAGTGATTGATGATGGGAGTGTGGTCAAAACTTGCTCCATAAAAATTCATGAAAACTTCCGTATTGAGTTTGTAGTTGCAAAATAACTTTTGAATTTTTGAATAGTGGCTTCAATCTTTTGACGATGACGAATGATTTGAGGATTTTCTGGAGTAAGTTGTCTACATCGTCTTTGTCAATTGACTAACTTGATGAATATCAAATTGTTTAAAGGCTTCTTGAAACCCTTCTCGTTTTTCAAAATGGTCGACCAACTGAGTCCCGCTTGCATCACTTTCTAATGTTAAAATCTCAAATAGTTTTTGATCATCAACAAGGAACTCCCCATTCTTCATCATGGTATTTTTGATCGAGTTCAGAAATAGTTGCCCAAGCACAACGCATAAAAATCTCCTCCTTTCAGAATGGGGAAAATTATATCATGATAAAATGGTAAAGCAACAAAGGATTGATATAACTTGACTTTTGAAGGAAAAACTCGTAATATTAATGCAGTAAATATGATGTTGAAAATGGACAATCATTCTAATACATGGATAGAGAGAACGGGATTGGTGGGAAGCCGTTTGATAGTGAATGAATTGTGGCGCATTGAGTCAATCAACAATGAAGCTTAGATTATTCTAAGAAATTAGGGTGGAACTCGATGAATCGTCCCTATGTATGCTTTTGTAGTGTACATATAGGGATATAGAAAAAGGAGGAAAGACTTCGTTTTACAATGAGAGATTCTGGAGGAGGTGATATCCTGTCATATTATAGAAAGTAGGAATACTATGTCAAAAATTAACTGGCACAAGAAATTATTTTCACATTGCTAAAATTATTAGTCCATCAAGGCTGCCTATTATTACAAAGCTTATGATACTGAAAAGGTGCTGAACAATGAGTCCATATACTTTTTACGTGCGATTGGACCAGAACCATGGAATGCTGCCTATGTAGAACCATCTCGTCGTCCAGCTGGTGGTCGTTATGGTGAAAATCCAAACCGTTTTATTCCAACATCATCAATTCCAAGTTGTGATGAAACCATCTCCTGAAAATATTCAAGAATTATATTTAGGGAAGTTTGAAGTGCATTAGGAATTGACCCATTAGAACATGAGTATTCAGTTTCTATGGTTAGATAACTGGGATCCATCATGTACGCAGTGCTGGTCTTGGATGAAGTTTTGAGTCTAGATGGAATGGAAGTTACTCAATTTACTCATTTGCAACAAGTAGGGGATTAGAATGTCACCCAGTAACAAGTGAAATTACTTATGAGTTTCAGAACGTTTAGCTTCTTATATTCAAGAAGTAGAAAGTGTTTTATGATTTGGTGTGGACTGGTGATGTATATGGAGATATTTTTCAAACAACCAGAATTTGAACATTCTAAAATAATGCATTTGAAAGAAAGTAATCCTGAATTATTGATGCACTATTTACTGAATATGAAAAAGAAGCAACAATCTCCCTACGGAGGTCTTGTTCACCCAGCTTATGAGCTGATCAGGTGTTAAAATGCTCTCATGCCTTTAACTTAATGGATGCACGTGGCATTATTTCACCGACAGACCGTGCAGGATTTTTAGGTCGTATTCGTAAATGGCATGCGTACCATTGCTAAAACATTCGTAGCTGAAAGAAGAATCTTTTAGGGATTCCCATTATTGAAAGACTAATAGGATGAGGCTAGTAACAGTGGGAGGACAATTATGACAAAATCAATCATTATTAGAAATTGGTTTTGAAGAATTACCAGCGCAACAAGTGTCTGTGCAAGTTCAGAACAATTAGCAACTCGTGTGGAAGAATTTTCAAACAAGAAAACTTATCATTTGAATCTGTGAGAAGCTTTTGCAACACCAAAGAAGATTAGCAGTTCGTGTAAATGGATTAGAAGAAGAGACAAGAAGACCGTGTTGGAAATTCCCTTTAAAGGGCCTTCTCTAGCAACGTGCTCAAAAAGATGGTGCATGGACAAAAGCTGCTGCTGGAGTTCGTTCGTGGAAAAAGGGTTACACAACAGATGATTATTTACGTAGAAACGATTAAAGATGTGGAATATATCCATGTTAAACAATTATTAAAAAGGTAAATCAACAAAAAGAAGTTGTTAGAAATTATCTTCAGTTATTACTGATATGAAATTCCAGTTACAATGCGTTGGGCTGCTCATACTTTTGAATATTTACGTCCAATTCATGGATTGTTGCTTTTATATGGAGAAGAAGTCATTGAAGAAATTCAAGTATTAGATGTAAAAAGCTGGACGTGTTTCAAGAGGACGTCGTTTTCTTAGGGAAAAGATACTGAGATTGCAAACTCAGAACAATATGAAAAAGCTTTAGCTGAACAATTTGTAATTGTAAATCAGATGAAAGAAAAGCGTTAGTTCGTAAACAAATTGAAACATTAGCAGCTATGCTTGGACAGTTCCAATTGATGAAGAGTATTAGAAGAAGTAAGCTCTATTTTAGAATATCCAACAGCTTTTGCTGGAACATTTGATGAAAAATATTTAGTCGTTTCCAGAACCATTAGTAACTTCTATGAAAGAACATCAACGTTATTTTGTTGTGTATAATGCTAAAGGTGAATTACAACCTTACTTCATTTCTGCTCGTAACGGAAATGACTACATGATTGAAAATGTGGCAAAAGGAAATCAAAAAGTATTAACAGCTCGTCTAGAAGATGCTTTATTCTTCTCATGAAGAAGATAAAAAGTTCAATGACAGCTTTCTTGAAGAAATTAGAAACATTAAACTTCATGCTAAAATTGGCTCAATGACTGAAAAATGAATCGTGTTCCAATTATTAGTTGGACGTATTGCAATGAATTAAATGTGGATGTAAAGATATTCAAACTCGCACAACGTGCAGCTACTATTACAAATTTGACCTAGTAACAAATATAGTTGGTGAATTCCCAGAATTACAAGGAATTATGGGTGAAATTTACGCGAAAATTATGGAGAAACTCCAGAAGTAGCTGAGCAATTCGTGAACATTATATGCCAGTGAGTGCTGATGGTGAATTACCTACATCAGTACCAGAGCATTATTAGCGATTGCAGATAAAATTAGGATACATTCTAAGCTTTACAGCTGCTGGTATGTTACCAACGAGTTCAAACGACCCTTATGCATTACGTCGTCAAGTAATGGGATTAGTGCTGAAATTGTCGAAGCTTTTGATTTGGCATTTTAGAAATTGAAGAATTTGCAAAATTATTATTAGGCTTAGATTATGCAGAGTTTATAGAAGATAAAAAGAAGATGTAGCAAAGCGTTTGTTTTAGGATTTATTCGTAGAAAGACTTGCTCAAGAATGACTACAATAACAAACGTCATGATATTATTGAAGCGGTATTGAATTCTAACTCTAAGAGTGTACCAGAACAAATAAAGCTGTAGCTGTGTTAGTATCTAATGCGGCAATCAAAGATATTACTGAAGCATTAAATCCAGTGATTAATATTAGTGCAAAAGGATTTGCAGAAGCTCGTCATTCTTCAGAATACTCATTAGATGAAAGTTGAGACAGAAAGTGAACGTCAATTAGTAGAATCAATTGCTACTTTAAGAAAAGACTTCGAGAACTATTCAGCTCAAGAAAAATTTTGCAGCATTTGCAACGATTCCCAAAAGTCATAGATTCTTTAATGAAAATATGGTCATGGTCGATAATGAAGAAATTCGTACAAATCGTTTACGTTTCTTACGTGAATTAGCACTAATGATTTTAGAGTTTTCTGATTTCACAGAGTTAATTGTTAAATAGTCACTATAAGAAAGGAGTAAATCCTAATGGCAGTTTTTATGATCGTGCGACGATATGGGTGAAAAGCCGGAGACGAGTGAGTAACGGTATGGTAGCATTTAGAAGAGAAAATACGTCCCAGATGGAAGTCCTGCTGGTGGAGATGGCGGACGAGGCAGTAGTGTCATTTTTCAAAGTCGATTCAGGACTTAGAACGTTATTCGATTTCCGTCACAAACGTCATTTTAAAGGCCAAAACCTGGTGAAAATGGGATATGAGTAAAAGTATGTATGGTCGTGGGTAGCATGATGACTTAATTGATTTCAAAGTCCCTGCTGGAACATGATTGTTCGTAGTACTCAAACAAAAGAGTGATTGCAGACTTAGTCAGAAGATCAAGACAAGTAGTAGTATGCAAAGGGTGGTCGTGGAGGCCGTGGCAATATTCGCTTTGCTACTCATAAAAATCCCTGCTCCAGATGTTGCTGAAAATGGAGAACCAGGAGAAAGAAATTTGATTGAATTAGAATTAAAAAGTATTAGCAGATGTCGGTTTTGAGTTGGATTCCCATCTTAGCCAGGAAATCAACTTTATTATCAGTAATGTTCTAGCGCAAAACCAAAAATTGCGGATTATCATTTTACAACGTTAAATCCACAATTAGGGATGACTTTTACAAAGCTCAAATGGTGAACAATTTGTTGTAGCTGACCTTCCTGGATTAATCGAAGGAGCTCATATGGGCGTTGGTTTGGAATCCATTTCTTAAAAACATATTAGTATGACAAAAGTATTAGTACATCGTCGTGACGCAGCTTCAATGGAAGGAGGAAATCCTTATGAAAGATTATCAGAAAGTGATTATGCAAGAATTGAGGACTTCTGTCATTTAAGATTACTAGATCGTCCCGTGATTGTTGTTGCAAATAAAATGGATCAGCCACAGTCTGAAGAATTAAACGTGAATTTAAAAAGATTTACAAAGAAAACTTACCAGATGGTCGAAAATACCTGAAATTTTTCGATTTCTGCTTATCGTAAAGGAATGGCTACAGCACTACTAGCTTAAGAACAGCAGAAATATTAGAAGAAACAGAAATTCTTCCATTAGATGAAAGTACAAGCTCAAACTCATATGGTTTATGGGTTGGAAGAAGAAGAACGTCCATTTGATATTACAAAGAGATCCTGATGGTACATGAGTATTATATGGAGATTGAAAATTATTCTTAATGACGAATATGGAACATGATGAATCTGTGATGCGTTTTCACGTCAATTACGTGGAATGGGTGTCGATGCTGCCTTACGTAGTCAAGGAATGACTGAAAATATGAGGACATGGTTCGAATTCGTAAATTTGTCTTTGAGTTCGTGATGATTAGGTGATGTCATGATTGAGGATTAGAACTGAAATTGAAAAACGAGAGGAGTATATCGCATGCTTTTGATGGATTAAGAGCCATTGCGGGTATGAGTAATCGTGAGCCATCAAATGATGGCTTACCGTATTCAGGTGAGTTCTGGGTTTAATATCGTCTTTTTACTATTGTCTGGCTGTTTTATGACAGCTAGTTTAATGGATTCTTTATTATGAAAATGGGAAAAGTACCTTTAAAATCGTTTTAACAAAAGAGGTGAAAACAAATTATTAATTTAACTTTTGCGATGATGGTGGCAGTGATATTTATTACTATTTCAAAAGAACTCTTAGTTAATTTAAGAAGTACAATGGTTTCTAATTTATTCTTTATATGAATAACTGGTGGCAAATTTTATTTCAAAGAAAATGATCGTGCGATGGCGGTATTAACACAATCGCCATTTTTCTCCTTTATAGTATATGACCATTAGCGGTTCAATATTATTTATTGTAGTAATTTTAGTTTGTATTCTTAAATTGAGATGATTACATCAAGTGTTACAAAAGTCGTCATTGTTCTTTTGGTAAGCTTCTGTTTATTAATGATGACGAAAGATGTTTTCAATGCTCATTTTCTTAATTTTCTTTGGAACGGATACACGTGCTTTTCTGTTTTAACAGGGCAGTTGTAGCGTTATTCTCCTATTCAAAAATGTAAGGAGATACAAGCGAAAAATATCGTTATGGGTCGGTGATTCGATTTGTACCAATTGGATTATTCATCCTTTTATTATTTACGATGAAGAAACTAGTCATCTTGCTTTTAGAGGCGGAATGTTTATTTTCCGATCGTGATTGTAGCAACTAATCATGATTTCATTACATCCTAAATCGTGCATCAATTGTTTTCCAGAATTTCAAAACGACTAACAGTCATTGGTAGAAGAAGTCTTTCTTTATTATTTATGGTATTTACCATTATCGGCTTTATATCAAGCAAAATTGGTGATACAAGTTCTACACCTGTTTTACATAGATTAGTAGAAATTGTGTTATTAGTAATTTTAGGAGAACTTTGGTATCAATTATTTGAAAAGATTCTCTAAAGTGATGAATCACATAGCTACACAATGGACACTGAACAACTCGTAGAACTGTAAAATGATGGTTAGCGCTGCTGTTGTATTGATTTTATTCATTGGATTTATTCAAATAGTCCAAGATTATCAAGAGAATCTGCTTTACAAGAAGTATTATTAGCTAGTGAATCTTTATCAAAATAAAATATAGATGAAAGTAGTCAAAACGATTAATAATATTCAAAGGACTTAGTAGGGAAGAAACAGTATTCAGTTCAAATTCTTCCATTACATTTATTGGAGATACAATGCTATTAGCGATGGCACAAGAAATTCCAACATTATATCCTAATGCAGTGGTGGATAGAGATCTTCAAGTCTATGAGTTACAGAGGAATGATTGCCCAATTGAAACAACAAAAACAATTGGGAGATATTATCGTGTTAATGGTTGGAAGTAATGGAGCATATACAAGAGGACAATTAGATGCTGCTTTAAAAAATATCGGTATGGATAAACAAATCTTTTAGTTTCCGAAATACCATCAATCGAACATGGCAACAAGAAATTAATCATATTTCTGAAAGGTTTGGCACAAAATATTCAAGTGTTCATTATTGATTGAAATCTGAATCAAGTGCGCATCAGAATTGGTTCTATGAAAAAGCGTCTCATCGTGAATACAACTGGAGCGCATCAACAAGGTTTGTGGAGTTGCTAGGCCGATTTATCAAACATTACCGAGGTAGTTAGGAGCGGTGTATGGAATTACAATTTTAAATTGGGGTGCAGGTGCTGGAGTTCAGCTAAAATGAGAAAATGCTTTCGTCAATCGCTTTGAAACTATTAGATAGAAGAAAGTGAAATCTGGTTATTTGATTTGATGGAGGAAAGCAACGCTGTACGAATTTTTAAACACAACCATTCACGACCAGGAAGAAATATATATTTAGTGCCATCTTCATGGAGACCATATTTTTGGGTTGCCGGGCTTAGTAGCGTCGATCATTCCAAGGTGGAGAAGATGGAGTTAACTGTTTATGGACAAAGGAATTAAACGGTTTATTGATGCGAGTATTGGCTTTCTTATTCGAAGTAGGTTATCCATTGAAAGTTGTTGAATTTGAAGAAGATGGAGTTTTATTTGAGGATAAACAATTAAAGTAGAAACAATGAAGTTAGAACATGGAATTCCTTCTTATGGATTTCGAATGACAGAAGCTGACCAAATTGGTAATAAAAGCAGATGAATTAAAAGCGCTTGAGTACCATTTGCCAGTTTTTGGTCGTTTAAAACGTGGGAAATTTACTTAGAAGATGGTCGTGTCATTGATGGAAAGACTATGTCAGTGAGGACATTAAGGGACGTGTTGTTGTCATTTGGGAGATACAAGATTTACTCCAAAAGTATTGCTTTAGCACAAAATGCAAATGTTCTCATTCAAACAACTTATGAGCAGATAAAGAAAAAACAGCTCGTCAACATTTTCATTCAACCAGTAACAAGCAGCAACGGTTGCCTTAGAAAGATGTTCAACAATTATACTTAACTCATATTAGTGCACGTTATTTAGGACATCATGGTACAGTTAGAACAGGAAGCTCGTCAAATACAAACTAAAGTAGTCAAAGATTTTGATACATTTACGATTGGAAAATTAAGATGGTAAAACGTGACAATTTTCAATAAATGGAAAATGGTATACCACAGGAGCTAGTGGTGGTTTAGGGAACAATTAGCTTATGAATGTGCCAAACAAGCTGGTTTAATATTAGTGGCAAGACTGAAGAAGTCTTAAAACAAGTAGCCTACACCAACAATGGACGAATCAGCCAGTCTATTATTATGCATGTGATTTATCAAATGCAGATGAAGTAGAATTACTATTAGAAAAATTCAATCCATTGAGGTGGATATTGTATAATGCTGGTAGAGGCTTTAAAACAAGCCGTTGATTTATCAAAAGAAGAAATCGAAAGATGTTACAATTGAATTTATATACGTTAATTCAAATCACTCAACAATATCTTCAAAAATTCATTCAGAAAAATCTGGAATGTTTACAACCGCCTCAAGCTGAAAAACAGCAACTCAAAAACTTCAGTTTATTCTGCATCAAAATTTGGGTATTAGGCTATTCGAATGCTTTACGATTAGAATTAAAGAACAAGGTATTCATGTAATGACGGTGAATCCTGGACCAATTACGACTCAATTTTTGAAAAAGCAGAACCAACTGGAAAATATTTGTAAGTGTTTCTAGGTATGTTTTTAGGTGAAGGAAGTTACAAGAAAAATTGTTCGAGGAATGAAGCTTAAAATGAATGTACCTTATAGTATGAATGTTGCAGCGAAATTAAACTTTGTTTCCCAAAATTGGAACATGAGTATTTTAAAATTATTTAATAAAAATAAGTTCTGGAGGTGATAGGATGTCTTTTGCAAATGCTAAATGGGATTTAGTCAATAATGAGATAGAGGAAAGCTCTAAAGAAATTGCGAAAGCATTGGGTCTGTCTCCTTTATTGATTCAAATTTGTAGGAGAAGAGGATATCAAACTGAGGTGTCAAGAATTTCTATCATCTTCACCGACATTATGGCATGATCCATATTTAATGTATGATATGGAAAAACAATTCAACGTATTCAACAAGCGATTGAAACGGATGAAAGTATCTTGATATTTGGGGACTATGATGCTGATGGTATTACTAGTACAGCAGTATTATACGAAACATTAGAAATGATGGGAGCACAAGTAGAATATTACCTACCAAATCGTTTTATAGATGGATATGGTCCGAATATTCGTGTTTGAAGAGTATCTTGAAAAGGTGTTGGGTGGGCTGGAAAGTGAAAGGAATGGGCAATGAGTCAACAATGTGATGTCATAGTAACGGATCACCATGAGATTCCTCCTGTTCTCCTAAAACATGCAGTGATACATCCTCGCCATCCAGATGGTGAGTATCCATTTGGAATTTATCAGGAGCAGGCTTTTAAATTAGCGCATGCATTAGAGAACTTCCTGTTGAATTAGCTGAAATTGCTTGTATTGGAACAATCGCAGACTTAGTTAGTAACGGAATGCCAAGAGTCTTTAGCTAAATTTGGAGGCCATCATGGCTGCTGGATTAGTGAAACTGTGAAGTTACCAGCGTTTATGGAGCTATTGAAACTTATGCAACAACATCCTGAATTATTGGAAGATGAAAAAGTGATTAGTATTAGAAGAAGCACTATCAATATCTCAAGTAAATGTTGATTTTATAGATTCTCTTCAAGCATTAAAACCTTATGGAACAAATAATGCTGAATTTTTAAATTAGTTCCGTAACAGTAGGGCAAAAGCAAAGATTGGGCTCAACAGCAGCATTTAAAATTAACGTTGAATTCTGAACAGCAGCAATTCAACTTTAATCTTTAATAAAGGAGAATGGGCAGACAGCTTAAATCTTCAAGCAGAAGTTGAAGTCATTGAACTTTAGAATCAATGAATGGCAACAAAAAATCGTTTGCCTATTAATGTTAAAAGATATTGCTGTAAAAGATGCGTTAATTTTTGATTGGCGTACGAATAAAATTCGTCCGGATCATTTATCCGTGAAGAAGGCAGCATTAGTTGAAGAAGCACTTAACCTTTAGTGGTGAAAAATTGATATAACTAAAGTATTTTCAATGGAAGAATGGATAAAAAGAGAAAAAAAGATGATTTTGATTCGATTGTATTATTTGATTGTCCGAGAAGTTATTCAAGAATTTCGTAAACACGCCTATACCAAAATGTATATCATTGCGTATACGCAAATCTATTATAAATGGATCCGACAGGAAAGATTTGTGGCTGTTTATCAATATTTAAAAACACATTCAAATGTGCCCTATAATGAAAAAACAGGAGAATTAGCAAATTATTTAAAAATTCCATTAGATCAATTTAAATAATTTAAAAGTGTTTTTGAATTAAATTTGTTATAATAGAAACGGCTGTTTAAGATTAAATCCAGAATCAACATCAATGGATTTAATCTTCTCATTAATGAAACAATTGCAAGAAGAACTTTGGCTCGAAAGAGTATTTATCTATAGTCAATTTTCCGATTTAACAAATTGGCTGACAAATATGGAGGAAGAAAAATGAATTTAAAAATTACTACAGGTACCAAACTATCCTAAAGAAGGAATTATTTTAGAGATATTTCACCTTTAATGGCAGATGAAGCAATACAATATGCGACACAACAAATCATAGATTATGCGAAAAGCAGAAGAGCTGACATGATTGTTGGGCCTGACACGTGGATTTATCGTTGGATGTCCTGTTGCCTATGAATTAGGAAATTGGTTTTGCACCTGCTGCGTCACAGAAAATTACCTCGTGGAAACAGTTTCTGTAGAATATGATTTAGAATATGGTACGGCAGAGTTACATTTACACATAAAGATGCTGTTAAACCAGGACAAAATATAATTTGTGATGACTATTAGCAACAGGTGGAACAATGGATGCCTGTGAATTAGTTGAAAAATTAGGTGGAGAAGTTGTTGGTTTAGCATTCTTATGTAAATTAACAGACTTAAAGGCCGTGAAAATCGGATAGGACATCTTTACATTGATGGAATATAGAAGACGAAAGAATAGAAATAGATTTTCTGAGGTAACAACGAAGCCATGGGCTTCAGAGCAAGCTCATGGCTTATTTATCTAATACTTTCTAATATTTTTTGCACAGTTTCTAAATTAAAATGTTTGTGTTCTTAATAATTGTACAATTTGTGGAATTTCTTCTTCGTTGCTCCAGCTGTTAAAGCTGAGATTTTATGTAAGTTCATATGTCCTTTTGAATGCCATCGTTACTAATGCTTTTAATGCAGCAATTTTAGTACTAAACCAATAGAAGCAATGAAGCTAATTCTTTAGCTGATGGATTCATCAATAATTCATGAGTAAATTGAGCAGCTGGATGAATGGCGATAGATCCACGACCGTTCAAATTGGCATTGGAATACTTAATGTTCCTACTAATTTTTTCATCATGGATGAACCATTTGCTAAATGGTTGATATTGACCATTTAGTGTAGCATATGCATATGCTCCACAATCGCTCCCAATCATTTCCAGTTGCAAACGACTGCATCAATTCCATTCATAATACCTTTATTATAGTAGCAGCTCGATATCTACTCGGGATTTAATTTCAGCAATTTCTTCTCCTGAAATTGTCTTTGTTCCTAATTGTTCAAATGGAATACGGCATGTAGTCGTGACAACAGAATGGGTTGCTAAATGCCTAATACCAAAGTTCCATTTGTAAAAGTTTCGAGATAGGAGATACTAAGGCTTCATCGTATTTAAAATATTTGCCCCCATTGCTTCTTTAGTATCAACAGCAACATAAAATACATAAAAGAATTGCGGATGTTGTTTTTCTTCTACAAATCTTTTGAATTACCACGTTTGACAATCGAAGGGTGAGCTTCATGAGCGATAATAAGTGTTCCATTCTTTTAAGTTTATCCTCAATTTCTTCTATAGAATAGGAGAGTCATAACGCAATTTCCCCAATCATTTCTCTCTTTTCTTGGTAGTAAATCCCCCAGAACGATGAATGATTTTACATCCATTACCTTGCTGCTTCTCCACAGTTTTCTGTTACCATAGGGACGGTATAAGTTTTATCATTTACCGTTAGCACAATTCAAGTGGTAAGTCATATAGTCCAATTTGATTTTCAATCTTTGTTTAGCTACTGACTCTGTAAGTTAAATCCATTGAATAAGTTTGATTTTTTTCATCTGATAAAATGAGATAAGTTTGATAAAATGTTTTTCTTTCTAATGGTGTTTTTGATAAAATTTATAAAATAATTGGTCGTTCATATTAACCTTAATTGACTCTAGTATAACAAATTTAGTAGTATGAGGGAAGATACAAGAAAAATGTTTTAAATACTGTATACTAGAAAACAAGGTGATGAAATGAAATTTACAAGAACAATTCAAAACGATTATTTATATTAGAAGCTGAAAGAGGCTTATCAAAGAGAAAGATTTATTAACGATTGTAGAAGATTATTTTGAAGAAAATTTAGAAAATTAAATCAATTAATTCCAATCCATTATGGAAATATTAAAGTAGTTTCCATTGAAAATGATATCATGTTTCAAATTATGAACAAAAACAATTAGAGGAATGGATTACATTAGTATATTTCTTAGAAATTATTCAAACATTTAAAGCAGGAAAACGTACGAAAACATTAGGAAAGTTAGTTCCATTCCGTTTTGATAGTCCGTTATTACCAATACATACATTTGAAGTGGAAGATTTTTATGCGCATCTTTTGATGATGAAACATGGTATGTAGCACCTGTTGATCAAGTTGAATCTCAACCATATCAGGAGCAAAAGCTTATGAAATTTCCCGGATTATCAAGTTTTTATGAGATGACGATTTACCCACAGATACGATTGTTTTTCCATAAAGGAGAAATTGTATCTGTATTAAATAAGATAGTCAAGATATTTGGAATTTATAGGAGGAAGCTATGACGGTTGATGTAATTTGCCAAGTAGAGCCATTCTTCCATATGAATATGATTGGAAAGGAAATTTACTATTAAGTCAAGCTTTAGGAATGATGATGTTAGCTTCTAGAAAGCAACAACAACAATTACAAAATCAAACTTAGTTTATGAAAAGGGCTATACATATTTGATTCAACACGAAATAGAGATTCATCGCATGCCAAAGGTAGATGAAGAGTCATCATTGAAACAGAAGCGATTAGCTATAATAAATTTTTATATCGTGAATATCGCATTCTTTCAAAGAAAGAGAAGAGTTATTTAAATGTTTGACGACATTTGCCATGCTTGATGATTGCTCACAAAATTGTTTCTATAGATGAAGAAGTCGTGTTGGAATATCCATTATCAATTGGAAAAAGAAAGAAAAGCAACTCGAATTCCTAAAAGATTATATAGATGCCCCAACAGGGGAATACAAAATTCAATTAATGATATAGATGCGAATCTTCATGTGAATAATGCTCGATACTTTGATTTTGCTGTGAATTAGGAATGGAGTTTTAAAGGAACATCAGTTGAAACAAGTGGTGATTAAATATGAAAAGGAAGTATTACCAGAATCAACCATTGCATGTTCAACTTTATGGGAAGAAAATCAAAAGAAAGTGAGAACACAAACGTATC